>Ga0210003_1000913_pt1 | contig 26359 bp, 51 predicted proteins | sample LantaG_FD_182804 | JGI IMG/M metagenome (GOLD analysis project Ga0210003, IMG submission 182804) | Deep subsurface microbial communities from Baltic Sea to uncover new lineages of life (NeLLi) - Landsort_02402 metaG (SPAdes) (version 2) | ecosystem: Environmental > Aquatic > Marine > Oceanic >... | reverse complement strand
AATATAAATATCCAGAACTTTAAAAGTTTCATCGGTTGTGCCAACTAAAGTTGGTCTTATTTCACCTCGGCTTCTGTAATCGTTAGTTCCTAACGATATAACTTTACATCCTTCATTTAGGATGTTTTTACTAGCGTTTAAATCTCTATCTAACTTTGTATTGCAAGAAGGACAAGTCCATTCTCTCATACTTAAATTAAGATTTTGATTAATTAACCACCTTTAATCCCACAAACTAAAGATTCGTGGGTTTTTCGGTGGAGTTATATAAATATGTAGTAAAGGTAAAAGATATTTTAAATTCAGGTGGGGAGTTCAAATAATATTTACTTATTCGGATATATTTACTAACGATGAAGAGTTTAATCAAGAAAGTGTTGAGGGAGGAAACCGGTGAATCACGTTATTTACCTAAGGGACATCCTATAGTAAAAATCATCACTAAAATAATAAATTCCAATAGCGATTACGAAACTGAGGTTAGTAATTATAGTGGAACTGGTGAAGAAATTAAGATTAAATATTCTATAAATAAAGTTAGAGTTAGATTTTTAGATTGGGGTACACTTGAGGGGACAATTTATCTTAATATTGATGGGTTGTTAATGTATGACGGTGATGGGTGGGTTCGACTCTATGGTTTTCACGATATCCCTGAATGTGTGTGGGACGAATTTTACGATGATGTACTTGGTTACATCTCTAAATTTGTTGATATAACTAATAAATACGGTTTTACGATTGATATAGAAATCCCAACCCGATTTGATTAAATTACTATGAGAATATTAGAAAATAAAACACTAGAATTATTAAAAACTTTAAATGGTGATTTAATACTTGAAGCATCGAAAAAAGATACTTTAATTAATAAAGTTGGGTTCAACGAGGATAATGCTGAGATTTTATTTGATTTATGTGGGTCATTATCAGTTTGGATGGGTAATAAAATAATCGATCAGTATGTAAAACATTATGGTAGAATTACTAATGAGTTATCTCCGGAAGAACTTAGAAAAGTCACTATTGATAAAGTTAATGATAAGGGTTTAAGTTTACAAAAAAATGTAATCCCCGGTATTATGGATTGGATTACAGTTGGTTTAAATGGTAACTTAGGGGAGAACAAAAAATTAACCTTTCTTGAATTAATAGCTAAATCTAAAATATGGCATGAAGAGTTGGGTGTTAGTGACGGTGATATTAATTATGTCGAAAAAAACCCTGTGGTTTTAGACTTTAGAGACGATGATGGTAATGGGTTTTATTGGGTTGACCTAGAAACTAACGACTCAATGGAAGAATGTAACCGAATGGGTCACTGTGGTAGGACAAATAGACGTAATTCAATTTATTCTTTAAGGGAGGTTAAGAGTCTCAATATGAAGTACAAAATAAATAAGAGTCATTTAACCGCAGCCATAGGTAACGATAATGGTGTTCTTTACCAACTTAAAGGACCTAAAAATTCCAAACCTAAAGAGGAGTTTAATAAATATATATTACCACTTTTTTACGTTTTAGGTGGTCCGGGAAAAGAGGAGGATTATCTAATTCGTGATGTAGGTTCTGAATATGATAGTGGTAATGATTTTAAGATAACTGATTTACCTAAAGAATTGATTCTCGATTTATATAAAAACAGAGAGGAATTTTTTGAATCGGTTATGATGAAATATCGACTATACCAAGCCGGTATTTTAGATGAGAATCCAATTAATTGGGTTATTAGAGTGGATATAGGGCCAGGACAATTAGACCGATATGTTGATGGAGATTGGGTAATTAATAGATGGACAGATATGAAAGGTCGTAGACACGAATCTACTATGTTTGAAACAATTTTAATGGGGGATGAATGGGAATTATGGGGTCACGATGGTGGAGATTGGAAATCAGCCCTTTACTATGAGGTCGATGAAGATAATGAGAAGAGAATAAAGGAATACTTAACTAAACTTGCAAAGGAGAACAACGTCGATATTAAGGATATGAGTTTAGAGGATATGGTTGAAGAGTTAGATGATGATTATGATGTTAGAAATGCTTTATCTTCCTCCCAAAATGACGCTCAAGCCGGTGATTATTCTAACTATTTGTATAATGAATTAAAATCCGCCGTTGAGGAATATGGTGAGGTCATTAAGATGAATGATGAAGGTATTATGTTTGATGTTGACGTTGAACAATGGTTATCACTTGATGATGAATGGGTTATAAAAAAAATCGAAGAATTTGATGGGGATATTGCCGAAATGTTTGAGGAAATGGTTTGGAGTGGTGGGATAGACACACCAAAATTCAACCCTGACGATAGATATATTCCCGATGTTAATGAAGAACACTTCAACGAAATGTTATCTGATAGGTTATCTGAATTTATGTAACTCCACCGAAAAACCCACAAATCTTTAGTTTGTGGGATGTAAGGTGGTTAATTTGAAGAATATTAAAAAATACAAACGTAGAGTTGACCAAGTAATAATAAAAGACGAAGACTGATATGAACTTACAAGAAAACATATATAAAATAAAATCAATAATGGGGTTAATTAATGAATCAACCTTCTTTCATAGAAGAGTTGATTTATATAAGGTAGAACCTTTGATTGGTATGCACTCAGACCAAGTATTCTACGAGACGGAAAGTTATGACCAATTTAAATATGAACTTACATTAAGAGCCGTAGAGGCGGTTATATACCAAGACTTTGGTTTAGGGTGGGAACAACTACCTAGTGATGAAGAAATAGAATTTGTCACCAATGTTTCCGACATGTTTGATAAGAAAATCAAAAAATTATATAAATCACATAAAAGATGAACTTAATTATACCCGATACTAAACTACAATCTATTCTACTTAAACTTCTTAAGTTAGAGTTTAAAGGATTTGACGATATCTACTATAGTTGGGCTAGCTATAATTGTGGTATGGGTGAATGTTGTGACCCTTATGCTGTTGGTTTTGTTCTCCCCGAAGATAACTACGATGATTACTTTTTTAAATTGATTGATGGTTATAATTATGATGATAATGGTAGATATCCTGATGAACTTACAGATGAACTACCTGAGGTTTGTGAAGAACAACCTGATATCGCCAACCCCGATTTTAATCAAGTTATTACCAACCAAGAACGTATGGAATTCATTACCAGTTTCTTAGGTTCATCTGATATTTGGGGTCCTCAGTTATTAGATATCCTTAACAAACAATTCGGATTTAACGCCACCCATATCATATTTATATGAATTCACCGAAAAACCCAACGATGAGGGGTTTCATATTTGATGTTGACGTAGAACAGTTGTTATCTTTAGATGATGAATGGGTTTCACGCTCCCTCATATAATATTAGTTAAGACGATATTTGGATATTACCCTTTTTTTTGATACATTTGTAATATGGAAAGATATTACAAGTTCGATAAAGATAAATTAGAATACCAATATATTAGTAAATTCCAAGTGATTAAAGACCATATTATTCATATTTTGATGTTTTCGTTATCACTAATAGGTGTATTATTTTTTACAGCCTCAAAGGGTGTTATTAATAGATATATCCAAACTGAAGGTGAAGTCGTGATAATCAACCACAATCATAATGAATTTACTCAGGAAAAATTTATAAAAGAAATTGATAAGTTAAATTTTAGATTTCCTCATATTGTGTTAGCTCAATCAATAATAGAGACAGGTCACTTCACATCGACTATTTTTAAAGAAAATAACAATTTGTTTGGTATGAGAGAGGCAAGACAAAGGATTAATACTGCAGGGGGGACTCGTAGGTGTCACGCTTTTTACGATAATTGGTTAGAATCTCTGTTTGATTATGGGTTTTATAGTTCAAGATACTTGGGTAAACTTAAAACCGAAAAAGAGTATTTTGAATATTTATCTAAACATTATGCTACTGATGTGACTTATGTTAGTAAATTAAAGATTATTATTAAAAAAGAGAATTTAAAAGAAAAGTTTCACTAAATAAAAAATATGGTAGGTTTGGTTAAAAAAAAAATGAAGAAGATAGTTTGGATTGACATGGATGGGGTCTTAGTTGACTTTGGTCATAATTTGGAAAAATGGTTGGGTAATAATCCTAACTTATCACATATATATAGTAGAACTCCGGACAGAATACCCGGTATATTTAGAGACCCTAAACCTATTGAAGGTGCTATTGATGCTATACAAAAGTTAGATGATAGTGATTTATATGATTTAAGGATATTGACTACGGCACCGTGGGGTAATCCTGAGTCTATGGCGGATAAAAGGTATTGGATTGAAAAGTATTTTGGTCAAATATTTTATAAAAAAATTACTATGACCCATTCGAAGGATTTGGTTATTGGTGATTATTTAATTGATGATAGATTAGCGAATGGTGCTAAGGACTTTAATGGGGAATTAATAAGATTCGGTTGGGATTATGAAAACGAAAATTGGAATGAATACCCCGGATGGAATGATGTTTTAGAAAAACTTTTAGATTAATATGGAAAAGAAAAAACCAACTAAAGAGGAACAAGAAAAACTTCTTGTTGAAATTATGGAAAGAGACCAAGAACTTGGACTTTACGACGATGAAGAAATATATAAAATGCCTGACAACAAATGGGATTTTTATTCGGGATTACCTAACCCTTCGTCATATATTGATGATGGTCAGGGGGATGATTGGGATGAGGACCACGCATTGGATATGGTAATGAATGATATGGTTAATGGGTTAGATTTGGAAGATATTCTTAATGAATCGGAAATGGCGGAATATAACAAACTTCAAGAAGAGAAAATAAAGAATATTGAGGTTATAGAACATGAAGTTGTGGTCCCATCTGATAAGTTTGAATTATTGGACAAAACTCGAGATTCTGATGGTGAGTTTATTTTTTGGGATGAAATGTGGAATAAAAGTTATAAAAATGGAAAATAGAGATTTGGTTATATATCCGAGTAATTTTTTACCCGGAATAAATATAAATGTTGTTTTTAAAGAGAGTGAAATGTATGATAATTTACGACCTCTTTTTGATGTGTATGGTTTTGGGTTCTTAGCTCCTGATATTAAAATGATTATTTTAGACGGTGAAATGTTCATTGGGGATAATGGTTTGACGTTTGACGATATGAAAATGATTGAGGCCCACGAGGTATCACACATATTATTAAAACATAAAGGGAGTGAACGTTCAGATAAAGACGAGCTAGAAGCCGATTTAGGGGCTTACCTCCTATTAAATAGAAATGGTATATCGACGGATAGGTTGGTAGAAATATTCCCTGAGAGACACGGTATCGAGTTCAGTGAAAAACTATTAACTATGGTTGAAGACCGAATTAATTAAAAATAAGAAATGAATAAATTTTTACGTAAAGAAAGACAACTTACTAATATTAAACTAATGTCGAGATTTGGAAGGTATAAAGCTTATCTATTAACGAAAAAAAATAGATGGCTAATTTAGATTAGATCTGTAGTTAGGGTATTGAAAAACTTAATAAGTTCGAAAAGAATTTTTTAGATAGTGTTAGAGATTAAATCAAAGAAAAATTCTTGACGTACCTGTTCAAGGATTGGGTTAAAACTGAGAAAGACGTTGAGACATTATTACTCACAAGAGATGTGATTACTAAACGTAAAGATGAGTTAGTCGGACACACACCGGTATTGGGGTTTAGAATGTGTAGTAACAACGAAATTAAATAATATGGGACATAGTAGAATAGTGATTTGTGATTTAGACGGTACCTTAGCTTTGATTGATGAAGGAAGAAAAATCTCAACTAAAGAGAATGGTAAGATGGATTGGGATATATTTTTTGACCCAAGTAATATTGATTTGGACAAGCATAATGAAAGTGTAATTGAAGTGGTTAGAACTCTTCATAGTGCTGGTCATAGAGTGGTTATTTTTAGTGGTAGGAGTAAGGGGACTAAGGAAGTGACTAGAGATTGGTTAAAAAAGTTCAACGTGCCATTTGATGTATTAAAAATGAGACCGACTAGTAAGGAGTTTATGTTTGTTCCGGACAACGAACTCAAGAGAAAATGGTTTGACGACCTAATTGGGGAAGATGGTAAAGACCAAGTACTATGTGTATTTGATGATAGACAAAAAGTAGTTGATATGTGGAGAGAATTAGGTTTAACTTGTATGCAGGTTGATAAGGGAGATTTTTAAATGTTGGTATATTTATAGTTATGACAACAGATAAAGAATTAGAACTTTTAAATTCATTTGCTAAAAAAATTATTGGTAACATATATCCTGAGGTTGATAGAATTGAGATTGTTTTAAAAGACCAAAGATATTTGGAATATAGGGTATTTTTAAATGTTGATTGGGATGAGGATGAAGTTTTTAATAAACTTGACCCATCTTATATGGTTGATGTTAATATTAGGTCTTATATGAAGTCATTTTTACCTACAATGGAATTACCAATTGATAAAACTCACGATATTATTGTATATAATAGTAAAGATGAGAAAGTCTATCATGACCTTGAATTCTTGAAAACATTCTACGACAAAAATAAATTCTCAATGGGAGGTACGATGTATCGTGAATTGATGGATTTACCAATTAATTCAGAGTAATATAAATTCTTAATTAATATGGTGGAGAAAAAATGGTTAACATTTTTCTACCATAAACTTGTGCGTTTAATTATTTCGCCGTATATTTGTGTAACAAACAAGGGAGATAATCAAAAAAAAACGTCACATGAACATAAAACAAATCAAAAAGTTAAACGACGAAACTAACACGGCAGTATCAAAATTGGAAAAACGGTTAATTGTTACGATAAAGCTTCTCATTGGAGATTTATTGGTACATTAAAGAAAAAATAAAAATAGGCTAACTTAAACTAAAACAAATGATGATGATTGATAAGATAATTGTATATAGTCAAGAACTTAAGGATAGGTTATTAAAAGAATCAGAGTATATTCATGACTTAGAATATATTGACATTGATAAAGCTGGCACGTTGATGTACATTTATATGAATCCTGATATAATTGAAGTAAACCAAACGAAAAAATGTGAGTTAATAGCGGTAGATAGGTGTATAACTATCTTAAGGTCCCTACAACGGTTTAACCCTCACGATAGTAATATATCTTATTATCTGAACAAAGAAAGAAGACTTAAAAAAGAATTAGAAAACTTAAAACAATGAGTAAAAGAAAAAACCAAATAAATCAAGAATTAGAAAAAACTAAAGAATTAACTAAATCTGTAGTTAATGAAGAACAAAAAATAGGTAATTACGAGATTGAAGTATTTAGAGATAAATATGCTAATATTTATGTCCCAATTAAATCATGTGGTCTAGAATTAGGCACTTTCCAAGTTCAAGGAATAGGTGATGATACATTATCCGCAATTGAAAATTTAAAAAAAGAATACGAGTTATTTAAAAAAGATGTTGTGGGGTATATTAAAACGCATCCTGACCAATTCGATGGAGAAAATGGTAATAGTATTGATGATATTGATAGTTCCTCCAACACTTATATAAAGATAAATAGTGTGAACTACCCAACCACTAAAGATGGTTGGGTTTTACGATCCATTTCACAAAACAAAACAAAGAAGATGAAACAAACAACATTAACTAAAGAAATATTTGATAACGGTTTATTCGCCGAGTACCTAAATGTGTGGTCGGCGCTATGACATCCAATGTAATTACTGTAGATGAGCGTTTTGCTTGTGAAGTATGTAAGAAGAAGAAATCATTAGATAAGTTTACTGAAGACAAGTATATATGTGATAAGTGCTTATTTGATATTAAAGAAGAAGAAAATTAAATATTATGGAAACTAATAACAATTATGGACCGGTTATAGAAACTGAAGGTGAGTTAAAACATTCAGATTACATCTCACACCCAAGGATTAATTATGAACATTTAAGTAGAGTACTGGAAGTCAAACATCGAATTGATGGTATGATTCCAACCATGTATCTAACTAGATTTTTAAAATACACGCCAGGTCATGATGATTGCTATTAAAGCCAAAGGCATTTTTTGATAACAATTAAATATAACACAATTATGAAAGAAAATAAAAAATACATTACAGATTTCTTACAGGCGAATACTCGATTAATTCTCACATTCTTAATTATCATATTGGTAATTTTATTAAACGCATGTACCTTAATGCATAAATCAAATAATACATTAATAGATGAAGGTATTGATACTATTAGAAAAGAAGGAATTACTAATTTTGTTATTCAGCTAAAAAATTACATCGTTTCTGATTATCAATCGCATAAACATGAAACATCAATAGATAACATTCAATCATATTCTGAATACTATAATATTGAGATACTCTCTGATACTATCCCTAACCCAGGTAACATCACTATGTATTATTTACCAATTAAAATTAATTTAGATAGTGTTTGTAATTTAGGATATAGAAACCGGGGAGATAATTTTGATGTAAATGGTTCGGCATTAATATCAGTATTCACACCTTTTATGAAACCTACTGATTTACTCAACACTCGTTATGGTAATTTTAATAAGCCAAATAAACAAAGTTGGGTTTATGCTATTAATAGAGCTGGTAATTTTAAAGTTGGTTATCTTAAAGATTTTATAGGGACTGATTATAAAGTAAGTCAATCGTGGGATGCTAAAAAAATAGTAGATATTAATATAGACGGAATAAATTCTAAATTATCTTGGTCTAATGACAAGGCAATAAAGCTTGTTCATATAGATGGAACTGAATCTTATTTTCCCATAGGGTTAGGACCGTCCGGCAGCGGTAATGATATTGGTGGATATAGTGGTGGTAAAATATTAATAAGTACACCCACCGGTAAAGATTTAACTTTTATATATGGAACATCAAATCAATTAAAAAATGAATTGATTGATTATATAATTAACCATGATATAGGATATGTACTATTTTATGATCTAGATTTAAAATCATATACACAAACGCTCAATTCTTATAATGGAGTGTTAACTAAAGAATATTTAAAAAGTAAAGATAACTTAAATTCGGCACAATCGGGTGCCGGTAGTTTTGTTTACTTAAAGAATTAAACACCAAGCTGTTATAATGAAATTAAAACAAAATACAAGACAATGAATAAGCAAGAAATAAGAATATTAAACCTAGAGCGACTAGAAAGAATCGAAGATATGTTGAGTAAGGAAGAACCTAAAGAGGTGGACTACTCAATAATGAACGATACCGATGAGACAGTGTCTATTAAATCTGAAATCCCAAAACAGTAGACAGTGTCTGATGAATTTAAATTATGAAAGAGTATAAAGTAAATTACATAAAGATAATAATATTTACTTTAGTTATAATTTATGTTATCTGTTGGGATATCTATATAAATATTGTTAATAACTTCTTGAAACAAAACAAGAATCAATAGTACGAATCTCAAGAAAAAGAATTTTCAAAAATTAAAGAATATTTTCGCCAATAAAAATTAGTTATTAACAATTAAAAACAAATTTAAAGTTATGAAAGAATATAAAGTAAAAGTATCTGATTCTAAAACAGAATGGTATAATTTAAATGGCCAACTCCATAGAGAAGATGGTCCTGCAGTTGAATATGCTGTTGGAACTAAGTATTGGTACATAAATGGTCAATACCACAGAGAAGATGGTCCTGCTATTGAATGGGCTGATGGAGATAAGTATTGGTACATAAATGGTCAATACCACAGAGAAGATGGCCCTGCTGTTGAACATGCTAATGGAGCTAAGTATTGGTATATAAATGGTCAATGCCATAGAGAAGATGGTCCTGCTATGGAATGGGCTAATGGGGATAAGTATTGGTTCATAAATGGTCAACGCTTAACCGAAAAAGAATTTAACCAATGTAATCAACCATGTATTGGTAAAATAGTTGAAATTGATGGTAAAAAATATAAACTAACTCAAATTTAAAGTTATGATGTTACGAAAAATGTTATATGGTGGAGCTATTCTTATAATTCTCCCAGTACTAGGTTTAATACTTTCTTTGATTTTGATGGGGATATGGAATAAAGGTTTAGGAAATCTTATTGATGGTTTACCAAGAATTAATTTTATTCAATCATCCTTAGTGATTATCTTAATAAATCTTTTAAAAATTAAATTTGATAATAGAAAAAAGATTGAATATAACGAAAAATATAAATAAGATGAAAAAAATAACATTAACCCAAGAAGAGTTAGAGAGAGAAATTAAACGAGCCTTTGTTCATGGTCAAGGAAATGCGGAGATGATGAAGGCTGGTTTAGAAAGAGATGAAACCGAAGATTATGTTAATAGTAGAATGAGAAGTTTATTAAACCATACGATGTTAGAAGAAATCAATCTATCAGAATTTCAAGCCAATAAAACTAAATCAAAGCCTTTGATTGAAGGAAAAACTAAATCAAACATAAAAGATACAGTATGTGGTGAAAGAAAAGCATCTCCACCACCAATACCAAATTAAATTATTAAAAAATAGGAATTATGAAAAAATTATTATTATTATTAGGCATACTATTTACACTCAATGTTAAGGGGCAAGTAATACAATTTGTTCAATACTCTTATCAAGCAGATATTAAGGTGAATTTTGTAGATTACAAGTATCAGGCTGATATTGTAGTGTCAAAAGTAGATAATAAGTATCAAACTAACAAACCCGGATATTGGTATTTTATATACTCATCACTCAGCAATAGTGGGTATTATTCAAATTCAAGTTTAAAAGTATATGTTGTACCTTATAACTACCAAGCAGATTTTAATGTATATGTAAGTAATAGTATTTGGGACGTAAGAGTTACTGATGAATATCTAAACGCTATAAAATAATTAAATAAATTGGGAAAACAAGTTTATATAAACGGTTTAGGTAAAGAACATACCTTTGAACTTATAGATGGTAATAAAATTATTTGGAAAGGGGATTTTGAGAATTATAAATGTAAAATAAATCATGACCAAAATTGTCAATTTGTCAACCCTGTAGGGGGGCCACATATAAAAATAGGTACCCTAATGATGTATATGTCATATAAATTTGTTGGGTTAGTGGTAAGTGAAATTGTAATTGATAGTAAATTAGAAGTTATTATAAAATGTAATAAATATAATAATAGTGATTTAGGGGAAAATTTCCATTTACAAGATAGAGATATAATTGGTGGTATAATTTAATTGAAGATGTGAACTACCCACCCACGGCAAAGCCGATGGGACTGGATTCAAGGAGGGTAATGTTTCTAAAATACTCTCATGGGTTTGTGGTATTTTCCGGTGGGTTAGGTATGATGGATGAGATATTTGAAGTGTTAACCTTTGTTATACCAATGTGGTCAATCTAATTTTTAATTAAAAATAAATTTGATAAATAAATATATTTGGTTTATATTTGTAATAATTAATAAAATAAATAAATAAAAAAATAAAAGATATGAAAGCAATAATAGAATTTGAACTACCCGAAGACCAAGAGGAATATCAAATGGCAAACAATGCAAGTAAAATATATATGGCATTGTGGGATATTAAACAGTTGTTAAGGTCTAAACTTAAATACAACCCTGATGGATTAGATGATGAACAGTTAACGCAATGGGAATAATGCAAGATGAATTTTATGTGATATTAGATAACAATGATTTAAAATTAAATTAAGTTAATATGGAACAAATAGAACATCAATACCTAAAACTACTTCAAGACATTTTAGATAATGGAGTGGAAAAGAAAGATAGAACTGGAACAGGTACTCGTTCAGTTTTTAAAAAATAATCACACCCAGCAATTAAAGCACCATTATCAAACTAAAACAATAATGTTATGAATAGAATACACGTAAAATTTATCAAATGGATATCCAATAAATTTGGATATAAAATTGCAATACTTAAAGCATCCAATGGAGTAACTACAATCGAAGGTGATAAAGAACTACTTCGTTATGTAGATATCTCAGGTTATTTCTTTAAGAAAGAACCACTCAAAAGAACTTATCCAAAGTTTATAGAACCAGAACCAATTAAACCTTTAACATCTGAACAATTAAAAGAATTGGGATTATCAAATTAAAAAACAAAAATTATGGAAAAATCAAAACAAGTAGAACGAATCGCAACAAAGATTCAAGAAACTCAACAATTAAAGCACCTTTATCAAATTAAAAATAAATTTGATAAATAAATATATTTGGTTTATATTTGTAATAATTAATAAAATAAATAAATAAATAAATAAAAATGGGAAAGAAAATAGATTCGAAAGTAGAACAAAAAGTTATTGATTATGTTACAAAAAACTATAAAAATACTTATGGAAAGTGCAAAGAGTTAATTATAGAAGAGACTGATACTCTTTTTAAAGTTTTAACTCATAAAGACGGGTCACCTTTAATGTTAGGTAAATCAATTTTAAACTCATAAGGTTATGGCGAACAATTTAAAAAGTTTTATTACCGTTAAAGGTAACGAAGAAGTAACAAAGTTAATCGATTCATTGGTTGATAAAGTCAGAGATAATAAGGATGATGGTCCTATAACCGCATTTGCAACTACATTCTATGATGAGGTCGATTTAAATGAAGACCGTGCTGTGATGAACGATTGGTCATATGATAATTTAGGTTCTAAATGGACAACTATGTATGACGCGATAGACGAGGGTGTATTTTCTATTGAATCCGCGTGGTACCCACCAACCAAATTCTTCGCTCGTTTATTTGAGATATGTTTTCCTGTAGATAACGATGTTATCATTGAGGTCACGTATGAAGATGAAACATATTCACCAGTTGGTGCGGCTATACTCAAAGCGATAGATTATGGTGAAGATGAGGTACAATTGGAAGGGTGTATTTGGGTTGAGGAAGATAGAGGTTTAGAAGACCCTACAGTTGATAAGGATCAGGATGATGAAGATTATGATGTGGTTCAAATGGAATTTATTGAAAGTGTTGATTATAGACAACAGGAATTATTAGATGAGTGTCGAAGGTTGATTGACCTTGATGGAATGACGTTTGATGATTACGAAGAGCATGGAATATAACCTAATATATTGGTAGGTTGTGACAATACAGTACGAAAAAGTGGGAGAATTAATTGTGAAATAAGATGAAATATCATAAAGACGAAATGAGTAAAATCGATAGTCCTCTGAAGATGTTTCCTTCGGTTACCCCTGACTCTGGCATAATTGAGAGTATTTTTAATCGTTACTGTGATGAATACAATGTGAAAGAATGGTACGAATCTACTTTTAAAATCTGATAAAAAAAAATAAAGTATGAATGTTAATGTATTATTTGGGGTTATTTGGTTCTTTATCGGTCACATCATAGTATGGTTTCAATTAAATGGACAATTTAAGTGGGAAATATTTAATAAATATCAATGGTTAGTGGTGATTTGTGGAATACCCATATCGTATATATATTTATTAGCGACAAAATATACTGTACAAGGATTTGACGGGTTGTTATGGCCCGGTAGATTTATAGGGTTTGGGGTTGGAATGGTAATTTATTCGATATTTACTAGTCATTTCTTTGATGAGGGTATCACCGTAAAAACCTCAATTTCGTTAGGGTTATGTTTAATATTAATATCGGTCCAATTATTTTGTAAATGATTATGGTTAATGGATAAATTAACGGATACTATAAAAAAGGTGGGGTTATACAATATGATTAAGTCCATTGGTTATGGTAATATTGATGAGGTTTTAGGTAAAGATTTCAAACCTAGTAAGGATATGATGATTAATGTTTTACAGGAGGTAACAAAAGACTATCCACATTATTTCAGTTACGTTATAAACGACGAAATATTAACCATAACTGAAAACCATATAGTTAGATATACCAACTTTCACAAAGATACGGACCCTACAATTCCCCAAGATATTAGTTATGATTATAACGATAATGAGGTTAATGATTATCTACCTGAGTTGTATGTGAATGTTTTAGATTTAATATGAATATTATTTAAGTTTTTTCTATATTTATCTATATGAAATTAATTAGTGAAGCCAAAGGTATAAACGAACCTATTAGACTTATCTCTAGAGATATTATTAATATTGTTAAAAGTCAAAATTATAGTAACTATTTTCTACCGGAAGATATATCAAATGATGTGTTTAAACAATTGGGATTAATTGATATTTATATTATATGAAAAATAAATTAATAGAATCAGAAATTAGAAAGATGATGAATTTTATCGACTATAAAGTCGGTATGACCATTGCCGAACAAAATGAAAATAACTACAGAACATCATTATTGAATGAACAAAGTGAATTTAAAACTATAAAAGGTAGTACTAGTCCTGAAAAAATTGTTAATTCAAAAGTATTAACACAATACGGTTTAAAAGCGAATGAAAGTAATTACAAAAATTTTTGGGAACTTAATGGTCGGGAAAAGGCAGTAAAGACATTTAAAGAAGTAAAGGATTTGTCTTTATTTACTGAACTACCTTCAGATGCAACATTAGGCGATTTTATCAAATTTTATGTCACACCACTAAACTCAGAAGGTGAACGTGTGGGTGAAGATAAAATTTATGAACTAAATAAACCTGGTTCAATTAGTGTGGATATATATGATAAAAAGGATGATGTTACCTATATAGTAAGTAAAATAATTGGTTGTCAAAATGGTTTATTAGCACTTGCAAGAGCAATGAATACTGACAAAACTAATCAAATGCCAAATAGAGTAACTATAGAAATGAGTGCTGAAAAAAGAGAAAGTAGTATGATTAGTTGGAATCCGTCTAAGGTTAACAATACTCAACCCGTCTTTAACAGTATTGCAAGACTAATATCAGCTTATATAATTACTAAATCTAAACCTAATTTTAAAAGTGGTGACGAAGTATTTAAGGATTTTATTAATAAAAACGATGTAGAAATATCAAAAACGATTGTTAACTTAATTAAATCCATGGACAGTTCATTTGCTGACGAAAAGTATGACACAAAAAAATTAGGTGATATTGATATTAAACCGATTCAAACTTATTTATCTAAATTACCAAAATTGGAAGAACATTATTTTCAACCAGGTAGTTATAATGACCGACAGTACCAAAATAAATACAATAATAACAATGATTTTATTAGATTTATCGTAGATGAATATAAAAAACGTATTAAAAAATATTTAGAAGATAATTTTCCTGAACATTCTGAATCATATATGAGTCAAGTTGAACCAAAAACTTATTTATCAATAGGTAAAGGTTTAGACTCTCATATAAATGGTGCTAAAATCGGCACACCTATTGATGTCAAAAGTGCCGATAAAGAAACCAATCAAGGTAGTTACGAATTAGGAAAATAGATAATACTTTTATCTGTACATAATTATATAATCCAAATTCCCATATTCATCAGGTATCGCTACGGTATCTAATATTACTCGTGGAGAACCATCAACCCAAATTATATTTTTATTACTATAATCAGAAAAATTTAATTTATTCACACCTATGTTATTATTGGTAGAACAAGAAGCTATTAGTGATAACGATAATAATGATAAAAGTAGATTTTTCATAATGTTTTTAATTAATTTATTTTGTTTAATACTTCAAATATAATGAAATTATTTTAAATTACCAATTCTTTATAAGTCTTTTGTAGTTCTTTTACTATGTTTAATGATTCGTCATTACTAAGTTTAGTATTAAATCTTTTCTTAGCTAACGCTTTAATTACTGAAGCGAAAGCAATGGTTGGAATGTTTATAGTTGGTGACTTAACTTCTTCAACTATTTCATCTTCTTCTTTCATATAAACCATTTGCCCATTCTCCAATTTGTAAAATAGTTTAACATTAGATTCACCTCTACGATTTTTACTGAATTCTAAATGTCTCTCAGTACCATGACCTCTACGAATGTACAACATACCAGAAGTATCAAACTCAATAGAAGAATCTCCTTTGAAAATACCACTTTTAGTTGCCTGTTGAATGACTAAAAATGTAGTATAAGTATTGGTTGTATTATTCCCTCTTTTATGTTTAAACATCAAATCCATAACCCACTTTAAACTTTGTTTAGAATTAAGTCCTGTAGTAGTCTCTATCCTACCTGAAACTACCTCTAATGAATCCATTAATACAATATCCCATCCTTCATTTAAAGTGTCCTCAATCAACTTTTGTGGGTTTTTAGTACCAGAAAGATACGGACCCTACAATTCCCCAAGATATTAGTTATGATTATAACGATAATGAGGTTAATGATTATCTACCTGAGTTGTATGTGAATGTTTTAGATTTAATATGAATATTATTTAAGTTTTTTCTATATTTATCTATATGAAATTAATTAGTGAAGCCAAAGGTATAAACGAACCTATTAGACTTATCTCTAGAGATATTATTAATATTGTTAAAAGTCAAAATTATAGTAACTATTTTCTACCGGAAGATATATCAAATGATGGTGAATTAATGTATGACTTTTATAATGAATATAAAAAGTTTGGTGTTAGTAGGTCATATACCATTCCAACATTTTCAATAGAATTAAGATATGAGTCTGATTTAAATATGGGGGAACCATATATGATTAATGGTGCGGTTATGGATGATGATGAAACCATTTCTATTGTTATAATTATTAATCCTAATCATTACCCATCACTTATGTATGATTTGGTAGCGGACATAAATGATTTGGTTGCTCATGAGATAGAACATATATTTCAAAATAATAACATGAGACCTGACAGTGAAATTAGTTCACCTAAAGAAAGGGAAGAACCTGAAGGTAAAGAATATTATAAACAACCTCACGAAGTACCTGCTCAAATTAAAGGATTTAAAAGAATATCTAAACTTCGTAAACAACCAATTAAAAAAGTAATTGAGGATTGGTTTAGTAGAAGTAAATATGCTCATCAATTAAGTGACGAAGATTCTTCAAAAGTTATCTCACATTTAGTTAATTATTATAATGATAAATATAAACCGGAAACGATAGAGGAGGGTCAAGTACCATCATCCATCAGGAGAAGAATAAACACATCTAGATATGAGGAAGTTTTAAATTTGTTAAAGAAAGCGGCTTTACGAATGTTAGATCGTACCCGGGACGACGGTATTACCTTATCTGACCGGAACTTATTATTAAGACGGTCATTTACATGGGTGGCGGATGAACTTATACCATATGATGAAGAAATGGGTGAAAATTATCTTAAAGAATTGGTAACCTCATTAAGTGATGAATATGGTAAACAGTTAGAGGAGTATGTGGATAAAATTATAAGTACTTTTCATGGTTCGGATGATTATTATTATGTATTTAAGAAACATTCGCAACCAAACGGAGGTAGTGGATTTTCGAAAACGTTTACGACGTGGTCTGGTTTAATAAGGGAATACGGATATTGGATGCCTTTAGATTGGTCTGAGATTAAATCAAGATTAGATGATAGGGGTGAAAGTACTATACGAATATCAAATCCCGGGGAACCAACCAATACAATGGGATATTTTTTCAGTATAGAGAAGATATTAAAATAAGATACAAATTATGACTAAGATAATAATAACCGAAGAAAAATTAACGGACGTACAAGAAAGAATTAAAAAAATGATTCATACTTATGGTTTAGTGCAAACATCTAAACTTATGGGAGGGTATTCAAATTTAGAGAATATAATGGATTATAAGGATTATATTAGTAATGAGTCTAAGGTCAAAGCTATTAATGAGATTGTGGTTGATATCGTTAATAGTATTGAGGAACCTGAAGATGAAATACATCTTGAGTCGTTCGGACACAATCCAATATTAGTAGATGATAAAGAGGGGAAACTACGACAAATAGTTATAATATGGACAGATGAGGTTGTTATAGAAACGTATGTTTTTAATAAATCCCTTACCGTAATAGATACCCCTACGGTTGATGTAGTACGGTTAGAGAATTTAGAGGGTGATACCTTAACAGAGATTATTGACGTTCTAATGGACATAAATAAATAATACATCCTTACAGATAATCAAATCCGATGTAGGGATTTCATCCTCTATTACTGATAAACACTGAAAAGAGACCTTATTTGATTTATATTTTTCCTAACGTATAGATATTTATAATAAAAGAAATTAATTTATGAAAAAAGTTATAAAATTAAATGAATCTGATTTAATGAGAATTGTTAAACGTGTTTTATCAGAACAAAGCCAACCTGAAGAATATTATATTGGCCGAGCAACTGCAATATTATCTAAAGGGCCAAAACCTACTGAACCAGGAGCTAAATATTGTTTTACTAAAAAACATTTGGTAAATGATATTAAACAGGAGGGTGAAAGAAATATTTATCTATATAAAATTAAAGAAGGGGATACTTTAGGTAAAGTACTTGGTATGACAATGCAAGATGATGCGTTATATCTTATGAACCCTTTGTGTAATTTAAAAGATAAGAACGGGTTCAAAGTTAATGATGTAATTATGTACAGTTTATTGCCTGATATGTAGTGAAATACCCATACCTCTAATATACTAATAGTTTTTTAATTCTCCAAATAAAGTTATATATATTAAATAAGTTAAATTAACTACGTTAAAATCAACATAATCGGTACTCAATAAGTTTATAACAAATTTTGTTAATACGATGACCCACAGATCATATTGACTCGTTTATCAGGAGGGGGTCAATGGAATCTAACGCCAGCCACCATACGATACATCCATATTAAAATCGGGGGGTTAAATAATTTCTACTATAAGACAATATCAATACAATATTTTCCATTATACATATAACCTCAGATGAGTCTAAGACTAATACAATTAATTAACTCATAGACTAAACTCACACAAACAAAAAGATTTGGTGGTGTCAGATATTTGTTGTATATTAGCATTATGAAAAAGTTATTAATCACATTGGGCATTTTATTTACGACAGTTTACTTAATTGGCGTTAAAAAGATAGTTGTGGGTATTATTTATTTAGGTGGTCTTATAGTATCTCCGGAGGCTTCTAAAATACTTTATCATTATAGTTACGGTGATGGGGAAAAAATGGTTTTGGATAGTGATTACATTAAAAATTCACCTGTCATTTTAAAACATTTAAAAACACTTAAGGTTGGTGAGAGTAAGAGGGTAGGTTTTACTCAAAGTGAAGATTGGAGATTATCATATGCCATCAATGGTTTTAAGTTAACAAAGTTTAAAGATAAAGCGGTGATAGAGCAATATATTAACTTTAACGTAAGTGGTGAGGAATGGACTGAACTTAATCTTTACTTATTTAAAATAAAGATATCGGATGGTATAGTGAATGAGTTTGACACTAAACCCTTTTCACTATATCATGAATTTCCTTTAGAACAAAACTGACATTTATTTTTAGGTATTCTTAGTTCTATTTTATACCCCTTATATCCGGATTTATGTATCCATGATAATAACCTTTCCATATATTTTATTTTATCCTCATTTTTTGCGATTTTAACCACACTATTATACATATCCGGAATGGCGTTAAATACTGACGAATAAACCTCTTTCCTATCGGGGAATTCTGTAGCGTTTATAAAATCATAATTATCTGTCAATAACCATTCGTCCCCTGAATTAACTACTCTTGAGCTACCTAACCCCAATGATAAGGACTTGCCAATTCCTTCCATATTGCTGAGTTTTTCTGTATACGACCCACCATTTTTATTACTCAATCCATAATCGTCAGGTGTAACAAGGTTTTTATTGTTTCCTGGCCATTTAGATGGGTCACAATTACGATATTTTTTAGATTTAGCACATAGTGTGTTAGCAATCCCGGATATTTCCTCATTACTAAAATCTTTATTCCTTTCTGTAAGTTTCTGTAGTGTAATAAATTTTAATACGTTCCTAATATATAAAGGGAGACCATCCGCTAAAACACTTACCATAACATTAGATGGGTTTAAAATGTTTTGAGCCCAATCCCACCAGCTGTCATCGGTTTCTTTTTCTTTTAACACCTTCTCTACGATTATCTTTAAATCGCTCTCTGTTAACTTAATTACCTTCCTATTTTTCATTATATCGTCTTTTATTATAAATACTACGTAATTAAATAATTTCCACTATAGATAAACTAATAGTTTATAAATACAAAAAAGAATAAACTATAGAATAAAATACTATATGTAATTATATATAAGATATATTATACCTGTAAGGGTATAACTAAACAATATACACATAGTATTGTACCCTAAAGGGTATACGTAATCACATATGATATATAGATAAAGAACTATATTATATGTTAAAGGATATAACCTCATAGACTAAATGCACGACATACAAGTCAATAACCCCCATATCACACCGTATTGACTCGTTTATCGGGCGGTGGTCCACCATTACTATAACTAAGTACTTCAACATGAATACTATAGTATATGAGATAAACAATACACGTAATTACATATAGATAATAAATGGGTAAGGTATAGATAAAGAACTATACTATACATTAAAGATTATACCTTCAACTCATACAAATAAAAAGATTATAGTAAGTAAAAATACTTAAGACTAAATCTATTCGTTCATAGTCCTACACTGCGTTCCGGAATTCACTCATAGTTTTACTCTTAACTATTTTATATCAATTAGGTCAAACCTTACATAGAATATATAATACATAAGTACTTTCCCCCCATTTTACTATGGGGTTCTATTAAAGAATTCCCCCTATATATAAGTTGGTCATTAAGAGACCTTTCATATGTAACCCATATATGTATTCTTATTTTAAGGGAATCATATGTATAATCTACGTATAAGATATGAATATTATATATGAGATTCCCCCTTATGAAGAAGAAGAATAAATGTATATACGTAAGTCTGTTTTCATAGGTGTATATTGGGGACGAAGTCCCACCTAAAATAATGACTTAAATAAGGGGGTTAATAAGGGGTTATTTTTACTTGGTCTAAGTAGTCATACACATAGATTTAGAAACTCATCTGTGGTCCTTTGATATACCTCTTACGAGGAGTTGAAGTAATATTCTAAGACACTAATATACCATAAATGGTATATAATAGTGTCCCACTCGCTAGTATACCATAAATACCTTAATTGTCTGGGATAGGTTAATACCTAATTAATTACCCCTACAGGTACCTACAGAGGGGAAAAAGTGTACTTCAGTATAGCGTAAAGGATAGTAGTAGTGTTGTAAAGTGGTAAAAGGTGGGAAAAATAGATGAATAAATTGGGTGGTGGGGATTATCCCCATCTAAGTCCCTGACTGACATTATGACAAATCCTAATAAAATGGGATAAAGTTATTAACAATTATATCCCTGACAGTGTGTCAGACCAAAGTTATTAACAATTTTAATACCTACCATAAATCCCCTTTGTGGGGCATGTCTATAAAATACGTACTATATGGTCCCCTTTGTGGTATGAGATTATGATTTAGTATATGTAAAATTTTAAAAAGGATTATTATTAGGTAAAATAAATAAAATGGAAAATAAATATTTGGAGGGGATGTCTGTATCGGTAACCGGGGAGGACACTCATTTCATTGTAAAATATTCTGATGGGGAATCTACCGGGGAATGTATATATGAAGTAATAACCTTAAAGGGAAATAATAAACCGATTAGTCAGACCGTATATATAATGGTTTCGTCAGAGATGGGGGAAATCATTTCAACTATAAATGATTGTCATCCTTTAAGTGAATCTGACATGACATCATTATCTATGGAGATTAGGAATGATTCATTAAGAAATTTAACTTACCACCTTGAGGGAGGGTCCGCAGTTGGTCCCCCTCAATAGGTTAGAATATGTATAAAGATGAGGTGGGGGGTTTTATTAAATTGGTATAAACATGAAAGGGTTAATTATTCATGGACCAAAGTTAATCCATAAATATGGTTATCGGCAAGACAAATATCTCCTTTTATTTTATCATCATTTAAAATTCCCTCAAACCCCTCATATTCGTAAGTTTCTCCAAACTTTGTATATGTTTTTAATATTCCGGTTCTTTTGAAGTCTCTAATAATTGTAAATTGGTTTATTTTAAAATCCATAATTTCTATTGTTTAATATAAGTTCTGTTTCATTCCCCATTTGGTTATGTGTTTGATGGTCCCAATATCTAAAACATAGGATGATATCCCGAATGTGCCACAGAAAAATGAGGACCACTCATTTTTAATTGATTTACGGACAATGGTATTAATGGATACGATTGATTTCGACCCTACCCTATATCTTATTCTTTCACCTTCTAGCCAAAAAATTGGGTGTGTATAGTACCCTTCGGTGATTCGAACATTCAAACGATAAGACTCATAATATGGATTATATGATACTCCATATATCTCATAGTTAAAGATAGAATGTTTATTTTTACACGTTCCTTTAAATATGTTGGTCTTCCGGATGGTGGACCTTATTTGTTTTGATACTATGTTATCATGTTTTACCATGTAACAAATATACAAAAGGTTATCTTATAAACCAAACATTTGAGGGAATAAATGAGGGAGTAAATGTCTTCATTATTTTATAAGTTGTCTCATTCTACTATTAACATAATCCTCTGTTTCATCTCTTTCTAAACCGGCATCCATCATGTCCGCATTTCCTTGACCATGAATAAAAGCTTGTTTAATTTCTTTCTCTAACTCTTCTTGAGTTAATGTTATTTTTTTCATCTTCTTTGTTTTAAGTAATTTTAAATTATCTTCCATATATTTTTCCAACCATTTATCCATTTTTTTCTATTTTTAATTATTTATTATATATATATATATGAATTTTCGATATTATACTCGAGTCTATCACATTTAGACATTGATTACTTAACAGCGGTGTCCAAGATGAAGAATAAATATTCATTTCTTACCTTAGCTTAGACATAATGTCCAAGTTAATGTCCAAGCATCCTTTGATTCCTATATATAAAATCAATCACCCGGTACCCATACCTTCATCTCATCTGAGTGCAAATACATTTATAATATTACTAGCACCTCACTAACCCTGCAATAGATTCAACTATCTTCTATTTGTTTAAGGGATTTCCGAATTCCCCTCTTTTAAAGTCTTTTGTCTGACTATTGTTATTAGTACCCTCTTTCTTATTAGCTCCTAGCTCCATTGGTCTCTGCACGTTACCACGGATTTAAACTATTGGCGCAGACATTGTACTATGGTTTACTAATAAGAGTAGGGTCACGTAGTTAATTGCTTATATCTCAATAAGCTCTTGTCTCTGTTGATATTATCTCAAGTGTTCATAATAAACTATCTTAACTACTAGCCGAGAACTCATTTGTGTTGTAAGTGCCATGTTGCGAAACGCATATTACTTCTCTAACATTCCTTTCTCAAGGGAACAACACATCTAGGATTACTCCATTAATACATTAAGTAACTACTGAGCATCATATCATTGCATGGTAGTATTCTTCAATTTTTAACCTATTGATATTAGGTACTGCAATTTACAGTTTACTTAATTAACACCCTGTCAATTCAGGATTAGTATCTTTATGTGAATATGACGTATTCTAACTATATCCAATTAAGGTCAAGTTACTGGTTCTTTCACAAAGGTATTCAATGTTTAACCTTTATTATTTATTTCTTACCCCTTAAAGATACGAATGATTTCTGTGGTAGCCAAATAATGTGGTGTATTTAGTTTTTTAATTTAGGTTAATCTAGATGATATAAAAGTTAATATAAGTGCCCATAGGATGAATACTATTGTAGCCGATACGTGGTCATTTTTACGAAATTTTCTTAATATTTTTTGCATAACTTTTAAATTTGAGTTAGTTTATATTTTTTACCATCAATTTCAACTATTTTATTATTACATGGTTGAGTTCTTTGGTTAAATTTGGTTTCTGTTAAGCGTTCACCCTTTATATACCAAGACTTAGTTCCATTAACATATTCAATAGCAGGACCATCTTCTCTGTGGCATTGACCATTTATGTACCAAGACTTATTCCCATCAGCCAATTCAATTGCAGGACCATCTTCTCTATGACGTTGACCATTTAAATTATACCATTCTGTTTTAGAATCGGTTACTTTTACTTTATATTCTTTCATAATTCCGTGTTTTTTAAATTCCCCCATCATTTCTTAATCTTCATATATGCATATATTTTCATTATCTATCATCTTTGCTACATTCTTCATCTGTATAAATTTCTGAGTAACTGTTAATTTGTCATTTTTAACAAGTTGTAATAACTCATCAGCATAACAACCGATCGAATCATTCAATCTTTCTAAGTTGATATCCCTTTTCCAAAAATCTAATCCCTTTTCCATAATCTATTTCTTTTTTAATTTATCATATCCCCACAATATAAGGAGACCTATGATTATCGCTTTAATTAATCTCATAATTTCTTTTTTACAAATATACACATACTTTATACACCATACAAATATGTTGAGGTTTATTTTGTATGACAATGTGACACCATTAATATCTTATATGAAAATATGTTCATAACTTATTTAAATTGTTAATAACTTATCCCATATGACCCCCATGACAATGTGACACTGTTGATAACTTTATACCTTATAATTTGGATATACCGAATATACATCAGGGAGGGGGATATATTCTATTTGACCAAAATACCCCCCATACCCCCCTATAACCCCCCCATAGGGGGGCCCTCCCCCGTATCCCCCCTCCATATAGGGGTTTTTATACCCTAAAAAGGGGGGATAATCCCTTTTGCGGTGTTTGCGTACTAAAAATCCTAAAAAAAATTTTTGGAAAATTTTGGGGAAAATGGGTCCCCTATGTTATACTGGTGTTTATCATAAGGGTAGATGTTACCCCTATGTTATACTGGTGTTTATCATAAGGGTAGATGTTACCCCTGTTTAAATAACGAGTGTAAATGTTACTTATCATATTTAATTACTTTCCCTCTCATTAGTGATATGGATTAATTAGATTTGTGATAGGGTAGGAATTACTAAAAAAAATTTTCAGATAAAAATTGACATTTAGGGGGATTATGATTAGTATATTGTTATGGAGAATTATTTATTAATATTAGTATTATATATTTTACCTACGTTTATGGTATTAAGACATTTGTATTGTGATGGTGAGATTAATACGGTAAGGGATTTATTAAGAACATCATGGGTGTTTCTCATCCCGGTGTTTAATATATCATTTTTATTAATTTATCATATAGGTATGTTTTTCAGTGAGGGTTCAGGATATAAGGTTATAAGATTTTGGGATGGGATAATGGATATAGGATTGAAGAGGTAAGTATTTTACATTCGAAGGGGGGGGTAATAAATTTTAAGTATCAATATAGGATATATTGAAACCCCCATGTTAAAACCCCTTCAACGGCCATTTCGATGGTATGTTTAGAATTATGACCTGTAAGGGTTATGAGGGGATGATATAGTTATAATAATTAAAATAAGGTGATATGGTAGATTGGTTTAATAATTTGGTAATTTGGTTTAAGGGGTTTAATTTGGTTAGGAGGGTTTTGATAATTTTAATATTCTGTTATCTTATATTTGTTGTGATAATAATTTTACCCACATTAAATATGTTTGGTCAGGAGTGGGATTGGATTAATGGTATGTTTAATAAGTAATTGGGGATACACCACCCCCGTTTTTTGTCTTCCGTAACCGAAACCTCACTTCGTTCGTTAAAAACCCCCGCCCCCCTTTTATTTCCGGATTGGTTTATATTTATTATTATGAAGATACTAATAACTGAGGAACAATATGAAATGTTATTTAACCCTGAATTTTGGGTAAGACGTAACTATAGTCATGTTGAAAATGAATTAAAAGAAACTATGTCTGATACCTCTTATAAAATCTGTCGTTATGACACCTATGAGGAATTTGAATCTTATTTCTTCTCCTCTTTTATGGATGGTCTTCACCCTTATTATTATGACGTATTTAATCTTGATTATCTTGGACTTAAGTCTACGTTAACCGATATGTTCTATGTTGAATGTACTGAGTTCTATTTTGAGGGTAAGGAACTTTGTTAGTCTCCCTATAATAGAACTTGTCCGGAACCGAAACCTCACTTCGTTCGTTAAAAACCCCCCGACCCCCCTTTTTTTATTAATTAGTTGGTTTTTTTTTTTGAATAGTTGGTTTTTTTTTTGAAAACAATATATTTATTATAAAATAAATAAAATAAAATTAAAAATAATGTCAAAAAGATTTACAATCACCGAGAGTGAAAAAAACG
>Ga0210003_1000912_pt1 | contig 26367 bp, 37 predicted proteins | sample LantaG_FD_182804 | JGI IMG/M metagenome (GOLD analysis project Ga0210003, IMG submission 182804) | Deep subsurface microbial communities from Baltic Sea to uncover new lineages of life (NeLLi) - Landsort_02402 metaG (SPAdes) (version 2) | ecosystem: Environmental > Aquatic > Marine > Oceanic >... | reverse complement strand
AATAACTTTTAGATATAAAATTAAACTTATGAAAGATATTAAATTTCCAGAGCTAGATATTTACTCTGCAAAAGGATGAATACTGAAAGGGATTTGAAAAGTGATTATCCTTGGGAGAGATACTGGGCAGCAAAAGGTCTTTACTTTAACAAAGACTACGATACTTTAAAAACTATGATAAATGATAGCGATGGTGATGTTAGATTTTGGGTAGCATGGAGTCTTTACGACAACAAAGACTTTGGTACTTTAAAAACTATGATAAACGATAGTGATAGATGGGTTAGATATCATGTAGGACTATGTTTGGTTGATGCTGAAGATTGGAATACTTTAGAAAAATTTTTAGATAAAGAAAAAGATGTTTGGGTTAAGAATAGTGTAGAACGATATACAGAAAAATGTTTAATAAGGAAACATTTCGGTTTCAAACTTGAGGAGGATAATTGAGAATAATGTGGTTGAGTGATAACCCGAATAGTAATTCGGGTTATGGAACACAATCAAAAAATTTGATTAAAAGATTGGTTGAAAAAGGACATACTTTTGTTTGTATTGGATGCAACTACCCACCACAAAAGTTCCCCCTTTACTTAGATAACGACAAACGCGTTTTGGTAGTTCCAATAGAAGGATATGGTAACCGACAAGTTGTAGAAGATCTCTTTTTTAGACATAAACCCGATGCTTTTGTAGCTTTTACTGACCCCCGTTTTATTGCTCATGTTTTTTCATTAGATTTTGTTATTCGAAAATCAACTCCTCTTATATTTTGGCACTTGTGGGACAATGAACCTTTTCCTACTTTTAACATTCCTTTTTATAGGTCTTGTGATTTAGTTGTGGCTTCCAGCAAATTTACATATGATCTTTTGAATCCAGTTTTGAAAAATCTTGCCTTTATTCCATTGGGGGTTGATACAAAAGTTTTTTATAAAAAAGATGAGCAAGAAGAAAATAAGGTTAAGCAAGACTTTGTCAAGAGGTGGGGGGAGAGAAAAAAGTTTGTAATAGGTTGGGTTAGCAGAAACACTTGGCGAAAGCTCCCTACACACCCACTTGCAATTTTTAAAGAATTTTCTGAAGGTAAAGAAGACGTGGTTCTTGTAATGCATACCGACCCAAACGACAATCAAGGGACTGCTCTTATTCCAACAAAGAATGTTATCTTTAAAGAAAATAAAGCTTCTATTTTTCTAAGTATTCCAAGAGGGCAAGACGTTCATTACATGAACGACTTGTATAACACTTTTGATGTTCATCTTAATACTTCTTACGCCGAAGGCTTTGGTCTTTGCGTTTTAGAATCAATGGCTGCCGGCGTTCCAAATATTGTGACTAAAACAGGCGGAGTTCAAAATTTAGTCAAAGATGAGAAAGAAGAATTTGGGTGGGCGATTGAACCAAAGGTAAGAGTTTTGAATGGTTCCCAATTAGTTCCATTTATTTATGAAGACTACACTGATCCAAAAGATTTTGTTAAAATTTTAGAACATATTTACAACCATCGTGAAATTTTAGAAGAAATGGGTAAGAAAAGTGTTGTCCGCATTAACCGCGACTTTTCAGTAGATATGATTGCTAATATGTGGGATAACACTCTTAAATTAGTAAAAGGAAGTTTTAAGAAGGCCCCGGATTTTAGGGTGGTAGAGGTTTAAAATGACAAAACATAACGAATGGAAGGTGAAGTGAAAAAAATTATTATCAGAGGTCCAATTAGTGATGTGTCCGGATATGCTCGAGTTACTCGACAAATCTTTTTTAGTTTATACAATACTAGAAAGTATGATGTTATTCTAGCCCCCTTACAGTGGGTAAATTCCTCCCCCCTTTCATTCCCTCCCGAGATAAGTGGGACAATGAAACAAGCGTCATCTAGAGAAGTGAGTTATCATGATGCCACGTGTATTCAAGTTACCATAGCAAAAGAATTTAAAAAATTAGGAAAATATAATATTGGAGTAACAACGTTGGAAACTGATGCTTGGTTGGAAGAATGGGTAGACAAATGTAATCAGATGGATGAGTTGTGGGTTTTGAGTGAGCAAAATCTCAAGGCTGCAATTTGGTCAGGCGTTAAAGTTCCAATTAGAATAGTTCCTCTTGGCGTTGATTTTAGTAAGTTTCCAGCCAAGGGTGAGTTTCCTTACAAGTTTGCTACTGATTTTAATTTTTTAGTTAGTGGACAATGGCAAGGATATGATAGAAAAAATATTGCAAAAACAATTAAAATCTTTTTTGATGCATTTAAAGAGAATAGAAATGTTGGGTTGGTTCTTAAAACTTTTTGTAATGACAACTCGACACCGGATTTTTATAGGACACAAGGAATGATAGATCAACTTGTATCTCGCTTTAGAAAAGGAGAGTTTCCAAAAGTATATTTGATTCATGGAACCTTTCGAGACGCCGGAATGCAACAATTGTTTAGTCACCCTCAAATCAAAGCGGTTGTTAGTTTTTCAAAAGGTGAAGGCCTTTGGTGGGATGGATTAAATGCAGTTGCCGCCGGGAAACCTATAGTTTGTACGGGCTGGGGTGGCCAAACTGATTATTTAGATAGTCTACATTCGCTATTTGTTGACTACTCATTTACTCGAGTTAATGCAAGATGGAAAGGAGTTTACTCAACGGAACAACGGTGGGCCGAGGTTGACGAAAACGACGCCAAAGAAAAACTTAATCGTTGTTATGAAAACTACGAAAATTTAGAAAAATTGGCTATCGAGTATCGAGATAAAGTTAAAGAAGAACGGGACATTTCTATTATTTCTGCTGGAATAGAAGGGATGCTAACACCAACAAAGCGAGATGATAGCGCGCTATCTGAATCTTCGGTGGCAATGATTTTGACGCAGACTATGGGCGATGTTATAGCAGGTACTTCGATTGCGAAAGCTGTTTTACGAAGTTATCCACCGTGTAAAATTACTTGGTTTGTAGACTCTCGATTTACTAATATTTTAGATGGAAGTCCTGTACTAGAAAATTCAAAGATATCGATTGTTAAAGTTACTCCCTCTGATGATGTTTACGCTCAAACCAATGCAATTTCGAAAACATTTTATAATGAAAAATATGATCGTGTATTAACGCTTTCACCTTTATTTGAACCAAGATGGCAAGAACTAACTAGAAATTTTGTTGAATTTAGGGCGTGGCAGTCCGGGGTACGTCTTATCCCGGAAGATTATTTTTACTACGTATCCACATCGCCGGAAGATGAAAAGAAGATAGATGAATTGAATCTCCCAAAAGATTTTGTTGTAATTCATACAAGAGGTGGTTGGATACAAAAAGATTGGACTGCCGGCAAGTGGAAGAAGTTGGTAAAGCGATTAGAGCGCGACGGTATTGGTGTTTGCCAAGTCGGCGGACCAAAAGATGTAAAAGTATGTAAGAAAAATTTTGCTGGGAAGTTAACTTTTAGAGAAACATTTGCTTTGATAAAAAGAGCAAAATTATTTGTCGGCCCGGTTAGTGGATGTGCCCATTATGCAAAGGCTGCGAGAAAGCCATTGATCATTTTAGAAGGATGCTCGAGTGCCGTGTTAGCTGGACTAACGAAACACTACGAAGATGTAATAACAGTTAGAACAACGAAACCGTGTGAAATGGCTTGCGAAAAAAATTATTGTAAATGGAATCTACACGAAGGAAAAGGTTGTGCGATTGATATCGCCGTAGATGAAGTTTATGAAGCAGTAAAAGAAAAATTAGTATGAATCCAAGACAATCAGTTCTTAGAAAAGTTCTTAAAGATCAGAAAAGGAAATACTCCTCTCTATTTTGTATTGAGACGGGATGTATTCGATTTCTACGGGATGCCGACGGCCATAGTACAAAAGTGTTTGGGGAAGAGATGAGAGAGAAGGATGTTCTCCATTCTTTTGAAATTGATCAAGAGAATATTAAAACTGCTAAGAAGATTTGTAAAGATTTTCACGGTATTACTTTTCATTTAGGAGATTCTTTAAAGATGCTACCGAAAGTACTTCAGGAAGTTAAGCCACCACAAATACACGTTGCTTATTTAGATTCTGTCAATAATGCCGACCACATTTTTAATGAGTTTGAAATAGTTGAACCATATTTGAAAAGTGGAAGTATTCTCGTTGTTGATGATATTACATGTGAAAGTTGTAAGAAGGGAAAGAAAATTTTATCTTATTTGAAAGCAAAGGAAGAGTGGAGTGTTGAGATAATTGAGGTTGCAAATGGAATGATGATAGGGCGAAAAAATGAATAAGTTTTATGTTTGTTATGGTGTTTTAAATGAAGAAGAATATTTAGAGTATTCTTTAAAAAGTGTTTATGATTTTGCAACAAAGATTATAATTATAGAAGGAGCGACACCGTTTGCGCCGCTTCACAAGAATTTTTTGAGTGTAGACAAAACTCAAGAAATTATTGATTACTTTCTAGACCCCGGTAAGAAGATTGAATACATCCGTTACGGGAAATTACGTAATCGTTTTGAATTGCAAAATTTATGGTTGTCTCAAGTTCCAAAAGATGCGTGGGTGTTAAAAAGTGATGCAGACGAGATTTGGGTTCCAGAAGAGTTGCAAAATATCAAAAACTTTATAGAAGCAGACCCGATGTTAGTTGAAATTTTTCCAGAACAAGTCGAAATACGAAAAGATTTTAAACACCACTTTCCGATTGAGTGGCCTAAGAAGCCTGAAAATATTTACTTTGACAAAGATGGTTACAAACTTTGTAATGGTTTTATTCAAGAAAGACTCTACAAAAAAGTGAATGAAGCATCTTATAAACTGTATCACACCAATGTGGAAGATTCCTTTAAACATGCGTTGTATTGTCACAATGTATATGAAAAGAGAAGAGCAACGTCGGGTATAGGAGAAACTCCAATATTTCGTTTTTGGCATATGGGATGTATGTCAACCGTGCCTAAATACGTTTTGAAACAAATACATATTTTTTGTCAAAATAATTTTAAGAAACCTTATAACGAGTTGACAGATAAGGAAAAAGAGAAAGCTCACTGGGGCGTTAGAGATGTATTCCTTTACAGAGTATGGGAACCAAAGAATTTAAAAGAGCATGGTTACAATCTACCTAATATATTGAAAGGGCATCCTTATTTTGAGATGACTTCTCATGATATTCCTGACATGAAAATTTATGAACTTTCAGGATTTGATTCCAAGATGGTGGAGAAGAGCGAAAATCTATAAAATGAATATTCTCATAACTGCAAGTGAAGGAATAGGAAATACGATAGCAATAACTCCGATGGTTTCGGCGGTTAGACAACTGTATAAAGGTGATAACATTTACCTTTTGATTAGAGCAAGAGTTGGCGAGTTGTTAGATCTTTGGGAAGTTCCAAATACAATAATCTACAACCAAAAAGATTTAGAGGGAATTGAATTTGATTTGCATATTCCAACTTATGCTTCTTACGCCCAAGATTATGATAAATTAAAAATTAAAAAATCTTTAGAAATACCAAGAAAAGAGGAGGTGACGGAAGTAGAAATAAATATGTTGCAGGCAAGAAAGTTAGGATTTCAAGATGAGACTCCCAAAATGCACGTAGATATTGGGCGCTTTGCTCCGATTCACGAAAAGAAATATTTGATAGGATTGTCAGATACTTCGTTAGAGACGGAACATTGGAGGCGCAAGAAGTGGCCGTGGTTTAAAGAACTAGCTAAACTTCTCGTTAAAGAATTTGATTGTTTTGTTGTTTTTATTGGTGGTTCTGATAACTTGAAGAGATATCATGATTTTAAGTGGAGTAGCAGCATTTGGTCATTTATGGGATCACTCTCTTTATCCGATTCTGCCGGCGTTTTGAATCGATGTGATTTTGTAATTGCTAATGACTCTGGCGTTTATCATATGGCAGACGCCTTAGAAAGACCCGGCATTGTTTTGATTGGACCGACGGCAGCACCCAAAAATTTGCCTGTAAACGACACTATGGAAGTTGTTAACAGTGGAGTGGGTTGTATCCCTTGTATGAGTGACAAGAAGAAATGGAACGCTTGCAAGGATTGGAAATGTTTGAGTGATATTATTCCCTCAGACATTTTAAAAATAGTAAATTTAAAACTAGAAAAGAGGAGGTAGTAAAATGGAACACACAAAGAAATTTTTTTGTGATGGATGTGGAAAGGGATATGTTACTGAGAAAGCGCTAGTTCGACATCAAAAAAATTGTACAAAGTGGTTAGATCTTCAAATGGCACCAATCAAAGAAGAGAAACCAATCGAAGAAGAGAAACCAATCGAAGAAGAGAAACCAATCGAAGAAGAGAAACCAATCGAAGAAGAAAAAGTAGAACCAGTTACAACCGGACTTCTAATTTCTCTTGCCGCAGAAGAGTATTCCGGCGAAGGAGATTGGCTCGATCAGAGTGGTAACGGTAATCATTTTAGGACTAAAGGGGCAATCTATAATGCGGACGAAGGATGTTTTGAATTTGGAGCGGATTCTAAACAATACCTTATTCGCACTAACTTTAAGATTCCTAACAATTTTACCATTGAGATGATATGGCAGTTGACAGATGGTGCTTCAGGTAAGTGGAATGATATTTTTACGTGTGAGTGCGCCAATAGTGATAGAGTTCCAAGAATAGGTGTCTGTCCTGTTAAAACAGGCGGAAAAATTTATTTTAAAACCGACCCAGAGAATAAAGGCCCTGAGGACATAGAACTTCCCATTGGAAAGTGGATGCATACGTTTTGGATGAAAAAAGACGGAATTCTCTCTATGACTACTCTAACAGAAGGTACGACTAGTGGTGAATGGGAAGGTAATGTTGAAATGTCATCGAAGCCGGGTCACAATGTAATTATAGGTGCCTGTGGTCAATATTCTGCGGGGATGAAAGTAAAATTACTTCGAATATACGATGGTAGATTAACGGAAGATGATATCTCAGAATAAAGAAAGGCAGTTCTAACCATGGAACTAGCAGATCTAATTCCTAAAGAAGAAGACATAGAATATATTTCCTACAAAGAGATAGAAGAGTCCGATGATATTCTTCTGTGGGAAAAGTTTTATGACTACGACCATTTTGTTCGTAATATGAAACATTCCCATATTAGTAGAATAAACCCCTCTCACAGAAGATATTTTCCTCCAAGGGGCGCTCCAATTATTCCATACAATCGAGAAAGGTTTTTTGTAGATAGCAATATAGTTAAAAAAGGGAAGATTGTAGATGTTGGATGTAACACCGGCGCCTTCTTAATGTATTTACACGAGCAAGGGTATGACAGGTTGTGGGGTGTTGATTGTTCAAGAAGAGTTTTGGATGTCGCCGATTTTTTAGCAAAAGAGAGAGACATGAATATTGCTTGGATTTGGTCAATGGCTCATAAATTACCTTTTCGAGATAACGAGTTTACGACTTTACACGCTGCAAATCTTCTTGAACATTTATTAGACCCCCAAATATTTTTGAAAGAAGTTTTTCGTGTTCTTGAGGTGAGCGGGGCATTTATTGGAGATGTTCCCCTTATAGTGAAGTTAGACGAGGCCGAAAAAGATACTGGTCATTTAGTTTCTTTTGATATGAATAGCTTGGCTGTGTTGCTTCGAAAGTTTTTTACAAACGTATTTGTTAAGAGATTATCAGGGACTAATCCTGACGGTGGTCTGGATACCTTAGTATTTTCTTGTGTTAAACCTAAATGAAAAAAATTTCTAGTTCTCTGCATGGCTCGTAGTGGCCATCATGCTGTTATTCATTGGATTTGTTCACAACATCAGGGAAGGATTCAACATATATCAAATCCTTACTATGGGTGGAAACAACAAAATCTTTGGTCGACGATGGGCACAAAAGAGTACGGTGAGGGGTTGCTCGTATCTCAGATGTATAGTTTAGAGGATTTTGATTTGCGAGATTTTAAGAAGTATGACTTCTTAAACTTTTGACGACAAAGAATTAGAATATGTGCCAACATCTGGCAAAGGAAGTAGTTGGGATAAAAGAACCTTTGATGGTCGTGCTCAACAAATGAAAGTGTTAGAACGTTGGAAGTGTTATAAAAATGATAAGAGATACCTTGAATTATGTAGTGATCCCGTATTGATTTCTCTATCCGAAAGGTATTTTGATTTTAATCCATTGAGATGAAGCTATTTGTTATTGCGTCGGACAAGTATAGAAATTTAATGGGTGCGTATGGAAAATTGCTCGCAAAGTATTGGCCGGGGCAAACAGCGACTATACTTTGTTATGCTCCTCCCAATATTCCCCTTGGGGATAATTGTGAGGTTGTTTCATTGGGAAAACAATCTGATTTTGGAAAGTATTGGACCAACGGATTGATCCCTTTCTTTTCAAAATTGAAGGAAGATTACTTTATCATAACAGTGGATGACATGTTGCTGATGGATTATGTCGAAGAAGATAAGTTATCAATTTTAGAGAAGGAGATAAATGCAGAACCAGTGCAGAAGGCGATGATTCATTCTCATATGAATAAAGTACACGGAGTTATGTGGAAGCCTGGAATATTAAAAATTAGACAGTCAGCTAGATATAGAACGACTCTACATCCTGCAATATGGAGGAAAGATTATTTTTTGAAATATCTAAAACCGAATATGACAGCGTGGAATTTTGAAGTTGCAAATATTCCTGAGTCCCAAAAGGACGGAGCACTTGTCATTACTTTAGACCAATCACGTCATATATTTGATTGTATTAATGTATTTCGTGGTGGTAAGATTGTTGTGGATAGTCCTGGAGCGACAGATGGGCAACGAAGAGAAGAGGACATTAAATTAATTAAAGAAGCGGTGGAAAGAGATGTACTACGGTCAATTTGAAACAGATAAATATATAGCAGATTTTTTTTCAAGTGATTACAAGGGGTGGTGTATAGATGTAGGCGCGGCCGATGGTGTCCGAGGTTCTAACAGTTATTATTTTGAGAAACTTGGGTGGAAATGTTTGTGTGTAGAACCAAACCCGGCGTATTTTGGGTCATTAAGTTTTAAACGACAAATGATAGAATTTATGGCTTGTGGGAAGGAAAACAAGAATGATGTTCCATTTGAGATATTTGAAATTGGAAAGAATCATATTTTTTCTTCCGTGAGTTCATTAAAGGTTGATGAGCGCCTTAAAAAGGACCATGCTCACATAACTCACAAGACCTACACGATTAGGGTTGATGTAAGAACACTTGATACAATTTTAGATAGATTTAATTTTCCTAAAATTGATTTTATTTCTATAGATACCGAAGGAACGGAGTTGGATGTGTTAAAAGGATTTGACATTAAGAAGTGGCACCCACAGTTGTTGGTGGTTGAAAATAATTATAATGATTTAAATGTAGAAGAATATTTAAAAAACTTTGGATATATTAAGGTGTTGAGGCATAAAATTAACGATTTTTATAAGACGGAGGAGAAATGAAACACAGAACTACTTGTAGAATTTCGGGAGAACCTCTAACAGAACTTTTTAGTTTAGGCAGTCTATATGTTTCAGATTTTCTCAAATCGAATGAAAAACCTAATCCAGAAAATAAAGTTCCGTTAACATTATGTCTTGCCCCTAAATCGGGGCTGGTGCAACTGTCGGACACCGCTGATTTCGATTTAATGTATAAAAGATATTGGTATCATTCAGGGACTAATCAAAGCATGACGACAGAATTAAAAGAGATAGCGGAGGTGACGAATAGACTTTACAGAGGAAATGGTCGAATATGGTTAGATATAGGATGTAATGATGGAACTTTATTTAAGTTTGTAGATAAAAACAATTGGATTAGATTTGGGATAGACCCAGTACAAGATAATATAGAGAGAGCGTTGGAATATTGTGAAATAGCCTTACCCGGTTATTTTAATCGTCAAACTTATTACCACTGGCATGACGAACCAGCAAGTATTATCACATCTATAGCGATGTTTTATGACTTGGAAGACCCACATGCTTTTATTTCTGATATCTACGACGTTTTAGCAGATGATGGAATTTGGGTTATACAGATAAGTTATTTGCCTTTGATGTTGAAACAACTTGCTTTTGATAACATTTGTCATGAGCATTTAGAATATTATAGTTTGACGGTTTTAGAAGAGTTGTTACGTGGGCACGGTTTTAAGATTTTAGACTTTCAACTTAATGACACAAATGGTGGAAGTTGCAGAGTGTTTGCACAAAAAAGTAAATGTGATCATAGAAATTTCGGGACTGCCCCATACAGAGATGTTGCCGAGATGCGGGTGCAATTTGCATTAGAATATGAGAAAGGATTGAATCTGAAAGACCCGCAGACCTATCTCAATTTCTTTTCGCGGGCCGAGAAGTTGAAAGAAGAGATTGTGAATTTTATTAAAACCCAACGAAGTCAAGGGAAACGAATATGGGCATATGGAGCTTCTACGAAAGGAAATACACTGTTGCAATATTTTGGGTTGGGTGTTGATGTTGAAGGAATTTCAGAAAGACAAGAGATTAAATTTGGATTGAAAACAGTCGGAACTAACATTCCTATTTATTCTGATTCCGAAATGAGAGAAGCGAATCCTGACTATGTGTTGGTGTTGCCATGGCATTTTATAAATGAATTTAGACAACGAGAAGCAGCCTATCTTTCAAAGGGCGGGAAGTTTATAGTACCCTGTCCAAAATTTGAAATTATAGGAGGATAAGATGGAGTATGGACGGAAACAATTTTTAAACTTCTATGAAACGTATAAGACTGAAATAACCATGGAGGAGTATAATAGGCAGAAAAAAGAAAGAAATGGTATGTTTTGTACGTTTGAGTGGTTTGCTTTATATACTACAATTCGTGGGGTTGGACCTACTAGAATTTTTGAACTTGGTCCTGGACTTGGTTTTACGACATATGCTATTTTGAAGGCGTTGAGAAAGAACGAAAAAGTGTGTGAGATAAATACGTTTGATATATCTAAAGAGGCCAAACGACGTAATGAGGACCTCACTAAAGGGTTTGCGAAAAGTGGCTTTGTAAGAACGTTTGATGGTGATGTCAAAAAGAATTTTCAGAAGTATAATATAGAAAAATATGATTTTGTTTTTATTGATGCTGACCATTCCTACGAATTTGGAAAGTGGTATTGTGAAAATATTCTTAGAAAAGTTAGGGAAGGCGTGTTGATCTGGGTGCACGATTGGGAGGGGTACGACCATAACGAGGTGGAGATGTTAGCAGTTAAAGACTACGCAATCAAAAATGGATTGGTGAAACCTATAATTAATTTAATGGACTTTGTTAAAAAAAATCGTGTTAAAGAATTTACACAAACACCTGAAACGATAGCCTTTGCTAAGGGGGATAGGAGTCCGTCACAGGTTTTAAGGAAGTTACAGGAGGAATAGATGGAGACACTTGGTTCTTTGATTGATAAGTTATGTATTGTAAATATGAAAGAGTGGCATCAAGAAGATATTAAAAGAAAACCAAATGCAACTGATAAGGAGATTGCAGATGCTACAAGAAAGACTAATATATTGAATCAACAACGAACATCTTTAATACAAGAAATTGACCAATATTTGGAAGACGTTCTTTCTGGAAAGAAAGAACATAAACATTTTAAGGAAGCAGAGACAAAGATATATGGATAATAAAAGAGCGTTATTTACGTCTGAGGGAAAATACCCAAGAGCGTCGGATAAAGTCGACGAGGAACTTAGAAAGTTTTTTCCAAACTACACTTACAAAGGAGTGTTTATAGATGTGGGTGCTAACCACAGTGAATGGATGAGCAGCAGTTGGCACTTTGAGATGAGCGGGTGGAATGTAGTATGTATAGAAGCTAACCCAAAATGTATAGAGGAGCTCAAGAGTGGTAGGAAACACGTTTTAAATTATGCCGCTTTTTCGAAAAATTGTACGAAAACACTGTTGATTTATGGGGGCGAAAAAGGGGCTGGTGGGCAAGCATCTTATACAGGCCTTGAAGGGTTTGTAAGGGGGCACAAGGGGAGAGAAGTAAAAGTAGAAGTAGAAGCCCGGACTCTCAATTGGATTTTAACTACATATTTCCCCAAAATAACTTTTATTGATATACTATCTATAGACGTTGAAGGCGCTGAAATAGAAGTTCTGAAAGGATTTGATTTAGAGAAATGGTTACCCAAAGTTATAGTAGTAGAGAATCTTAGCAATGATAAAGAAAGATTTTCAAGAATATTGAAACCTTTGGGATATAATTATTACAAGCACGCCTATAGAGCCTGGAACGAGTTTCATTATCTTACAAAGGAGTTTGGAGAAGTGAAAGTATGAATTTTGATTCAATATCGGGGTTAAAACTTTTAAGAAAGCACGAAGCGAACCATGTTTTCTCTGGAAGATATAATGAGGAAGAAGTTATTGTAAAAATTCCAACTAAGGCAGGATTAGTTCCATTTGTACGAGAATTTTCTGTTTTGTCAAAACTAAAGCATAGAAATATAATTAATTTAATTGGTTGGGGAGACACTGACTTGGTTACTCCAAATGGAAAATTCTTGGTTCTTGAGAAAGTTAATACTTCATGGCCCATTAAGGAGATTAATGTTGTAAGTGTAATTAATGATTTAGTAAATGTGCAGTGGTTTTTATCTGGTTACAATTTTTATTGGCTTTGCATTTTAAAACATACGGGCATCGGCGAAGGACGTTTGAAGATTTTTGACTTTAACGATCACACTCCAGAAGAAGATGGTTTTTTAAATTTTAGGTTTGAAGATCTTTTTCAAAACCAGAAAGTTTTCAATACAGTTAGAATAGTGAAGGAATTATTAAAAGTATACGATATTGATCCTGAAGAAAGTTCTTTCTATATAGATAAAGCCTTGAGAAATTTAATTATTTCCGAGTATCAATCACTTGAAAATGTTCACGAGGAGATACCTGTAGATGGACTGAGGGATACATTAAGGAGAGAATCAGAAAGAGATGACCCAAATTGTGGTAAGTTAGTTCCTGCAAACAGATTGTGTAAAGATAGACTTGAAATGTTACTATCTTATCACTCGAAGGAATGGTGGAAAGGGAAGGCCGTTTTAGATATTGGGTGTAACATCGGGTGGTTTTGTTTTGAATTAAATAAGTTGGGGGCTGGTTGTTGTGGTATTGAAGTAGATAAAAGGAAAGCGAGATTTGCAAAGTTATTGTCTTGGTGGCAGAAGAGAAAAAACTTAAAATTTATTGACGAAATGTTAACTCCAGAGTCGCAAATAGAACCTTGTGATGTTATTTTAGCTTTTAGTGTTTTACATAGACTTGAAGGAATTTCGTTTAAAAGTTTTAATTATGGTAGTGTTTATCTTAGAAAAATGATTGAATTTTTGTGGAGTAAAACTGTTTGTGATCTTGTTATTGAACTTCCAGTACCGTTTATTCATTCTCACTTTGATAATAATTTTGTTTCATATTTGGAAGGCCTAGGAGCGCGGGTAAAGATTTTGGGAAAAAGTGATAACAAAAGAGATTTATATTGTTGTTCAAGATGATGAAAAAGATACATTGGAAACAGGGCGATGGTGGGGCTTTTAATAAAGTTGTTGATAACATGAAGAGGATCATGGGTCAGCACACTGATTCAAATATTGTTGCAACTTGTTCAGCTAATGGTAAAAGCTTAAATAATTTCCCCGGAAAAAAGAAAGTTTGGTTTGGTGCGTGGAATCTTGAAGAGATGACAATAGAAAGAGCTAAAACTCTTGAAAACCCAGATTTGATTGTTGGTATTTCGAAGTTTTGTGCAGATGTGTTTAAAAAACATATAGACAATGTATGTGTTGGGCAACTTGGAGTTAATACTAATTTATACGTTCCTAAACTAGAGTTAAAGAGTTCCAAATTTAGATTTTTTAGTACTTGTTGGGCGGATTGTTATGGAAAGGACATTTTACTTGAGGCGTGGAAGAAAGCTTTTGAATTTATGGATGCCGAGTTGCTGATTAAATCACATAGGGAAAAACCCTTTAACGCAGGAGAGATCAGAAGTTTTGAAGAGATAGAAGGAGTTAAAATACATAAGCCAACTGGGTGGCGTTTAAGTGAACATCAACTTGTTGACTTATACAATACTGCTTCTTGTTTTGTTTACCCTGTTCCGAGTATAGGATCAAGCCTGACAGTTTTAGAAAATATGTCATGCGGCATACCCCCCATAATTGCAAACTTTTCAGCGCCGCCTGAATTTGTAGACGATGAAGTCGGTTTTTTAGTTGAATGTGACATAGTTCCCGTTGACTGTGAAAAAGCAGAAGTTTATGGACCTTTTGTAAGAGAGCCTAAATGGGGAAGAGCTAAGATTGATAAGTTGGCGGAGACAATGATATTTGCTTACAACCACAGAGAACTATTAGCGAAGAAAAGTGCCGCTGCAAGAGAAAAAGTTGTAAGAGAGTTGACCTGGGAGTGCGCAGCTCAAAAGTTTTCGAATTTGATAGAGGAGCATTTAAGATGATTAGAATTGGAACTGTAATTATTGATAACGATGAGATTTCTGAAGTGTTAGATACTTTACAAAAAGGTATAATATCCGCAGGCCCCAAAGTGAAACGCTTTGAGGAAGAAATTGCCTCTTATCACAATCTCGCATTTGGTGCTATGTGTAATAGTGGACAATCAGCCTTGCATGTTGCTCTTGAAGTTGCAAAAAGAAACTATGGAATAGATAACGTGGTTGTTCCCGCATCTTCTTACATTTCAACTGTTGCAGCTTGTTGGCAAGCGAATCTTGATGTTATATTTTGTGATGTTGAAGAGGATACTTACAATATGGATTTTACTAAGATTCCTCATCTAACAAAATCTTCTGCTATCATACCAGTTGATTTATATGGAAGGATTTGTGAAGTACCAGAAGAATTTAGAAAATATTGTATTGTAAGGGATGCCTGCGAAGCTGTTGGAAAAATTCCTGTTGGGTATGGCGATTTTATTGTTTTTAGTTTTTATGTTGCCCACATGATTACAACCGGCGTCGGGGGAATGGTTTTAACCCATGATAAAGAAGATGATAAGTTATGTAGAAGAATGATAAATTATGGGAGACATTGTTGTTGTAGAATATGTAAAACTACCTCTAATGAAATTTGCCCTAACGCAAGATATAAATTTTCTTTTGTTGATGAAGGTTTCTCCTATAAACCTACGGACGTTCTCGCATCTATTGGATTAGGGCAGATGAAAAAACTTAGTAAGATAATCAAAAGAAGGGAAGAAAATGTAAAGTTGTTAGTTGAAAGACTAAAGGACTATCCTATTCAGTTACCAAAACCAGAAGCGTTAATAATGTTTCCAATAGTGTGTTCGAGCAGAAAGGAAAAAGACGCCCTAGTGAAAATTTTGGTGGATAATGATATTGAAACAAGACCTTTCTTCGATCAAATTTGTCAGCCCGTAGTTATGAATAAAATGGGCGATATATCTAGTAATTTTCCAGTTGCTTCCAAGTTAACTAGTACAGGATTTGTTATAGGGTGCCACCCAGATATTGATAAAGAGCAAATCGATGAAATTGCTAAAGTTGTAGGAGATTTTTATGGTTCTTAAGAAATATTTACGATTTCATAAACCTGATAACGTTTTACGTGCCGGCGATTTTAGAAGAATAAAAAAGATAGTAAAAAGTGGTTGGGTGGCTAACGGAAGCTATGTGGAAAAGTTAGAAAACTTTTTCACAGAACAGTTTAATGTAAAATATGCTTTGGCATGTTCAAGTTGTACCCAAGGATTAGTTATTGCTTTACAAGCGGCAAAGATTAAAAACAAAAGAGTAGCTCTACCGGCATTCACTTGGCCGAGTACTTTGTATGCTATAGAGAGTAGTGGAAATACGCCGGTGTTTTGTGATGTAGATAAACAAACTTGGTTGATGATTCCAGAAGGTAATTACGATGTTATATTTGGGGTTGATACTTTTGGAAATCAATTTGAGACGAATATTGATAAGCCTTTGATAATAGATGCGGCACATGGATATGGATTGAATAAGTTAGGTCATCGCGGGGTGGTTGAAGTTGTTTCTTTTTCTTTCACCAAAATTGTGACCGCCATGCAAGGGGGAATGATACTTACAAATTCAAAAGAGATTTATACTGAAGCAAGAGAGTTGAGGGACCTTTCATCTAAGATGTGCGAGATAAATGCGTTGTTTTGTTTGAATTCCCTTTATAGTCACGAAGAAAAAAGAAACATGTTGCTGAGGGCTATTGCGCTGTATAGGAAGCATCTTAAGATTGGTAAAGAACAAGTGGGAGCATCAGATTGGAATCATAGTGTTTACGCTATACTCTTAAATCCAATAGTACGCCGTAGAGTAGTTAAGTTATTTGAAAAAGAGGAAATAGAAGTTAAAACATACTACACCCCTTTAATTTCCGGCTTACCAAATACCGATTGGATTTATGACAGAATACTAGCTCTTCCAACATACCGCGAAGTCATCCCCCAAATTCCAAGAATTTGTAAGATAATAAATTCTATAAAATGAAAGTTACATTTGTAGTTCCGGATTACGAAAACATTTGGGAATCGTTAGGCGTTGGATATTTAGCATCTTACTGCAAAAAGAATTACCCCGGAAAGTTGAACATTAAATGTGTTCACGGGAGATTTGACAAAATTAATGACATTGTAAATGAAGGAGCCAAGTCTGATATTGTAGCCTTTACAACCACAACCCCCACACATCAATGGGCATTAGACGTTGAAAATAAGATTAAACAAAAGAATAAAAATGTGATAAGTGTGTTTGGGGGCTACCATGTTTCTGGCGGTAATGGCCACTTTGGAGATATAACTATTAAGGGTGAAGGCGAGATTGCTTTTCTCGATATTCTAAATGGCGCAAGAGGAGAAGTTCTTCGGTCTTCAAAAATAGTACAATTTGATGATATCCCTTGGCCGGACAGAGACTTGGTGTATGGTGGTAAACTGGTTGATATTTGTGAAGAAATGACGGGCGATCAAAGGATAACAAGTTTTCAAGGTAGAAGGGTGTGTCCTTTTAGTTGTGCCTTTTGTGGTGAAAAAAATATGTCAGGAAAGTTTAATCCCAAGACAAATCCGATTAGAGTTAGAGACCCGAAAGATTTGTTAGATGAAATAGCGTGGGTTAGTAAAAAATATAATTTGACGGCGTTTAAATTTGTAGACCCGACATGGAACACGTCCCTTGATGATGTTGTTAATTTTTGTGAAGAAAAATTGAGAAGAAATTTTAAGATGCCTTGGGAGTGTATGGTTCACGCTGGCTTAATGAAAAAAGAAATGTTAAAGTGTATGAGTAAAGCGGGATGTTATCAAATAGATGTAGGATGTGAAAGTGGAAGTCAACGGATTCTAAATGACATACGAAAAGGGTTAACCGTTGAAAAAATAATTAACACATTTGATTGGGCGCGGGAATTTGGAATTCGCCGAAGGTCTTTCTTTATAGTTGGGATGCCTAATGAAACAAGAGAGGATGTTGAGTTAACTAAAAAGTTAGTTGATCGAATAGACCCCGATGTTTTTGGAATGACCGTTCTCTGCCCCTATCCTGGTTGTAGCTTGTATCGTGGTGAATTTAAAGACGTTGATTGGTCCAAAGCAGATGAGTATTCAAATGATTTTTGGTATACAAATTACTTTACTAACGCCGAACTAAAAGCAATTCAAAAGGAGTTTGGCGAAAGATATCAAAAGAAATTAGTTTGGCATCAAACACTATACAATGAATAGATTAATTGTTACAAGAGCGGATAGTGTGATACAAAAGATGATAGACTTGACGCATCCATTATTGAAGAAATATGCGACCAAATGTGGTGCCGAATTTTTAGTACTCAACCAAAATACGCGCTTGCATAATCATTGGCGCATTCTTAAATGTAAAGAATTACTAAAAGAGTTTGATAGAATACTTATGATAGATACTGATGTTTTGATTACTAAAACTTGCCCCATAATTTTTGATGTTGTTCCGTACGACAAAATTGGCACAATATTCGAGGACAAAGGAAGTAGATTAGAACCGCGAAGAAAAGTTATGCGGGAAGTTCAAAGGAGGTATGGTGATGTTGGTTGGAGAGAAGGATATATGAATTCTGGTGTTTGTGTGATTTCAAAAATTCACGAGAAAATTTTTGAACCTATTAAGGAAACGTATTGGCAAGGATGGGGGTTAGACGATGTCCATTTTAGATACAATAGTGTTAAATACGGATATAAAATTTATGAACTACCCTTCCAATACAACCATATGAGTATGTTTTCTGAACCTTGGAACAACAGCGCTCCAAGGTTTGCCTCTCACATCATTCACTATGCCGGTTACGGTGCCTTTCCGGACAAAGGGTCGTTGAGTAGACTAGAGTTAATGAAAAAAGATTATAACGAACATAAGGAGATGTTTTTATGAAAATTTTAATAGTAGGTGTCCTCGATGTTTTCTCTTCGACCAATATTCAAATTAAAAAAGCGTTTGAAGATTTGGGATGTGAAACTGTTGACTTTAACTATCGAACAATAGCAAAAGAAGTAGGCTATCCTAAAATGGAAGATAACCTAGTTGAAGAAGTTAAAAAGAATAAATATGATTTGGTTTTTTTATGTAAAACGAATAAGATGAACCCAAATTATATAACTAGAGTTAATGAATTTTCGAAAACGTGGTTTTGGTGGATGGACCCAATAGGAACTTGCCGAGCAGATAACTGCGCGGAATTTGCGAGAAGAGGTACTTGGTGTAGTGCTACATCAACCGAAGTTTATAAAGTTTTTTCAACTGTAAATAAGAATAGTTACAAAATTTATGAAGGTTTCAACCCCGACATTTTCTGTAAGTTAGACGTTCCTAAGGTTTACGACATTATTTTTGTAGGAAGTCCAAACAATAAACGTAGAAGAATAATAGAAAAACTAAGGAAAGAAGGATTAAAGGTTACTACTTTTGGCCCCGGTTTTGAAAATCCTTCGATGTTTTTGAAAGATTTAAACAGAATAAATAATCAAAGTAGAATAATTTTAAATATATGTAGGTCTGATATTTTTTCTAACCGTGTCTTTGAAGCCGCCGGTTCTGGGTCGTTTGTCTTGACGGAGACCTGTACTGATATCAAAGAAGACTTTCCCAATTTTGCGTGTTTTCAAGACGCCGCCTCATGTACGCGCCTTACGGTTTACTATATAAATCACCCAGAAGAAAGAGTTGCTGTGGCTAAAAGAAATTACGAAGTGGTTTCAAATTACACCTGGAAACGACAAATGGAAAAGGTTTTAAATTTTATAAAAAATTCTTAAGTTTTTCGTAACAATTTCCCAAGTTTTTTTGTATTTTATATTGATGATTAAAAAAGAGCACGTAAGCTGATGTTAAAGAAAAGGTCTGACTGTGGCGGAAATAGACGCAAGTTAACACACTGTCAAATACCGAAGAGCAAACACATTCTAGCATATTCAATAGGTGGATTGTGATGAATGGCGCGAAAGCAAGTAACCAGTCGCTCTGGCAATACTGACCTCATAAAGTGGGAATGTTGACGTGCAGGTTTTACTCCTGTCAGTCAGACCTTTAAAATGAAAAAGCACGTAAGCTGATGAATAGACCGGCTGTGGCGTTCTGTGAAAACGCTGAAGTCGCTTTCAAGGGAAAGGGAATGAGACCCCTAAAGGTGCATCATTGATGCCTGCGAAGTATGAAAGTTCCACAAGTCTCTGAAGGAATGAGTAAGAGGTATGCAGGACAAACTTTTACCAAATCAGGTAAAAATCCTGTCAGCCGGTCTAAAGAGGAAATAAAAAATGACTAAAAAAGAGAAATATAAAAATCATACATCTTGTACTGAGTATCCTTGCAACCTTAGCCCAAGAAGGGCAATGCTATTTGAAAATAGTAATGGCGTTTTAGTTTGCCCGCTTTGCGGAAAAACTTACGGAAAGAATAAAAAGTATGAAATTAATAAGAAAAAGTAACGAACACGTATTTTCTGACGTTATTTCATTTGGCCAGTACAAAGAGGCAACGATAGAACAAATATATCATGAAGATTCGCAATACCTGAAGTGGTGCATGGAAAATATAAGTTGGTTTAAAATTAAAGAACCTTTCAAGCAGATGGTGTTGGATAAAGCGAAGAAAGAAGAAGCGGAACAGGAAGAAATTGATGGATGTGGCGGGTTTGACCCAAGGTGGGATTTTGATGATGAAGAATAGCGATATAGATAAAAGAAGGAAATATTACAATAGTCGTATCAATGAAATACTGTCGACTAAGGAAGGGCGGATGAAACTATCCAAAGCATTTTGTAAGGGAATAAAGGCGGGAAGTAAAGTAAAACAAAGAATAACGGGAAGAAGGAAGCATGAAATGAGAAAAGTTTCTTGGGATGAGTTATTTATGACGATGGTATATCTTATTGCTATGAAAAGTAAAGACAAATATACTCATTGTGGAGCTATAATAGTTGGATCTAATAATGAAGTGAGAGCGGTAGGATATAATGGTTATGTGCGAGGTATCAACGATGATATTGAGGAGAGACAAGAACGACCTGAAAAGTATTTCTGGTTTGAGCATGCTGAAAGAAATGCGATATATAATACCATATTAACGGGAACCCCATTACAAAATTGTAGATTGTATACCAATGGAGTTCCTTGTATGGATTGTGCCCGGGCAATTGTTCAAACAGGGATAAAAGAAGTAATTGTGGACCAGTGGTGGGATGATAATAATGGAGATAAGTGGAAAGAACACGCCGAAAGAACTATTCAATTATTTCGAGAATCAGGAGTTAGTATTAGATATTATAGCGGAAAGACTTTAGATGTACAACCATATAGAAGAGGAAAAGTTTTAAGGAGAGGAAGTAAAAAAGAAGGATAGGTAATGAAACAGAAAAGTGATGGGTTGGATATTGGCAATAGAATGAAAGGATATGAGAGTGTAACCGAATATCATTTAACTCGAAGAGTTCCTGTTATTATTAGAGTAGATGGAAGAGCATTTCATACAATCACAAGACGAAGATTTGGAAAGAAATGGTCTATGGAATTTGTTGATCAGATGATAGAGGCGTCCAGATTTGTCATAAAAGATATACAAGGATGTGATTTTTGTTATTCTTTTTCGGATGAGGTGAGTTTTTTACTCACTGATTATAAAACAATTAGAACAAGTCCTTGGTTTGATTATGATTTGAGAAAGATTATATCCATCTCTGCTTCTTTGATGAGTTCGGTATTTTCAAGAATATATGGAAAGAATGTTTGTTTTGATAGTAGAGCGTGGTCAATTCCACAAAATGAGGTTTGTAATTATTTTATATGGAGACAGATAGACGCAACAAGAAATGCAATACAAATGGCAGGAAGAGAATATTTCTCCCATACTCAACTTAAAAATAAAAGTTGTAATGAAATTCAGGAAATGCTCTTCCAAGAATATAAAATTAATTTCAATGATTATCCTGTTGTAAGGAGGAGGGGATTTTGTGTTGTGAAAGAGGAAAGTGATTTGGATATCCCAATATTCAGTCGAGATAGAGAGTATATTGAACAATATGTTAATATTAGAGAAGATTAAAGAGATGAATATATTAAAGAAAATAACATTGTTGATACGACTGGATAATTTGATATTTGAATATGTAGTGGGGAAATACAAGAAATGGAAGGATGAAATTAAAGATATGAAAGAGTATGAGAAAAGGTTTTTTTAAATAAGAAAGGAGTTAATGGAAACAATGCAAAAGGGAATAGAAATAGTTGTTGATAGAGAAATTTATGTGATAAATCTCAACGCAATAAGAGTGGATCTTATTACTTTATTGAAGTCAATTTCAAAAGGTTATTTTTTAATGACTTTGAAATTATTATTGAAGAAACAGGGTATTCCGTTTTGGAATGATGGGAAGTATCTTGTTAGTGTAGTATCTTCTAAAAACAGAGAAAGAAAATGAATAATATGGGGCTGAACAGGATTCGACAGTATTCAGGAAATTTGAATTGCATTCCATCAATGATGCTACGATGTAAAAATGCATTACTAAATAGCCAACAATATGGCTTATGCATAGAGAATGTTAATTCTCCCCGATGCTATATAGAAGTTGCCGATCTTGCTATAGCATTGGGTAAGGAAAATCGGATGGTGGAGGCTATTAGGAATCGGACGAAGGCGTCCTGTGAGTTGTCTCATACTCAAGAAAGAAATGAGACTATGAATGTAGAGATTCAAATGGAAGGAATATTGGACGGCGGTTCGATTCCGCCCAGCTCCACTAATAAAAGAAAGGGGCAGTAAAATGAAAAAAGCATTACTCGTTGCTTTGTTTCTGTTAGTAGTAGGGAATTTGTTTGGGTTGGAATGGTTATATTATAATGCGGGGCATGATGGATGGGTATATCCATTGGATACTCTGAATAGTGGTTATGGTGTTGAATTCATTGCCCCACACAATGGGTGGATTGATGCTGCAAGGATACACTGTTACTATAATAATGATGCGATAGTATCTTATAGATTATATGATTGCCAGAATGGAATGCCAAATAATATAATGGTGGAGTCCTATCCTGTAGAAATTATGCCTATTGATTGGACATTTGCTCCTTTTGATACTACCCAAACTTATGTAAATGAAGGGGATACATTCTTCTTTTTCTATGTTCAAGTTGAATGGCACGGTTATTGGGCAGGGCCGTGTATGTCTTTTGGGGGGAGGAAACTACCCGCAATATATGTGGCAGATGGATAGAGGGGTATTCGGACCTTCTCAAATTGAACATGATCACTGTGAACAAGTAAGATTTAATTCTGACTATACAGGAGTAAAAGAATGGTTAGGAGAAGAAAAAGAGATAAAGGTTTCTTCTATAGTTAGAAATGTAATTGAATTGAATAAAGAAGTAACTAACATATCGCTATATGATATCTCCGGTAAGGTAGTTAAACAATGGGAGAATGGTTCTCGATTGAATATTGCAGATTTATCTACAGGAGTATACTTTCTGAAAGGGAATGCATTGAATAAAAAGATAATAAAGATGGAATAAGAAAGGAGAAATAATGATTAAAGAAAAACCTGTGTGTCCACATTGTGGTAAATATTTGACACGATATGGCAATGATTGGAAATGTTTATGGTGTGGGAGGGAGTTTTATGATACAAATGATGAATTGAAAAAAGTAATTGTGAGTGGAAAGAAAAGGATAACTATTTGGAATCCGGTTTCTGATGAATGGAGAATGGCATAATGAAGCATATCAACGAAACTGTCATGTTGTTATTTATACTTATAGAGATAGTTATTCTATCAGTAGCCCTTTTGAAATGAAAGGAAATGTAAAATGACAAGATGGTCGTATGGGATAAATTCATATCACAAAAGTACTGATGTGTATTTAGAAGAAGCTCATCTTTGGGTTTGGTTGTTAGACGATATAATTGAATTCATTTGTGATATATTCAATAGTTTTGATATTCCACTACCTGATATTCCAATTCCTTTGTTTAGAAAAGACGATATTAAATTTAATGATGGTAAAAGATGGGTGTCAATGAAACAGGAGTGGGGGGATATAGGGAATCTATTTCACGGTCAGATTCACATGCCGGTTAGTGGTTTCTGTTTCAAAAGAACAAAAACTTGGAGGATTAAATACGACTACGATAAATTGAAAAAGATGTTCTATAAAAGAGATAAGAAATTTTGGGATATGGAAGAAAGAAATGCGAGAGAAATGAGAGAGGAAGAAGATGAATAAGGCTCGACTTGCGAAATGTGATGTCTATTCCTTGGCCCCTATAGCATGTGTAATCATTGGTATATCATTGATAACTACAATTTATAGGTTCATCACTTTGTTGGATGTGTGGAAACACCTACCCAACGAGAAACCACCTGCAGAATGGTATTGGCAGGAACAATAGGTCGAGCCTTTATTAAAGAATAAAAAGAAAGGAGTCAAAATGAATTGGATACAAATTGATGACGACAAGTTTAAGTGTATCGATTTAGAAAAACTTGAATGTTTCAGTATAATTAAAACTGTGAAAGGATTTGAAATAAATTTCTATATGGATAGTCAAAATACCTTTGTTTTAAACAATCTTGACGAAGAAAAGGCCGCAGGTTGGAAAGAATTATTGTCTAAAGAATTGGGAATATGGGTCGATACAAAACCTGAGTAAACCGGGATAGTCCAATTGGTAGGACGTCAGGCTTTGAACCTGAAGGTTGATGGTTCGAGTCCATCTCCCGGTGCCAAATTGAAAGGAGAGTAAAATGGAATTTTACAAAGGTTATGAAATTAGAATAGAAGACAAAGGAAAGAAAAGAGAGCACTCTGTTTTTAGAGGTAAAGACAGAATAGAGCACGGCGATTTTGAGCGCGGAGACACCGATGAGTTTGTTATCAAGGAATTGAAAAAGTGGATAGATTCAAAAGAAAGAAGAGCATGATATTATTCTTAATTACATATGTGTTGGGCGTTTTTGTAGCGTTTGCATTTGGAATGATAGGTTGTTACCAAGACAAGCATCACTGGGCTCCTAGTGATGTTGGTGTTTGTATAACATTAAGTTTTTTTAGTTGGCTCTTTGTTTTCTACGCAATAATGTTTATACTTGACATATCAGATACTAAATCGTTTGATGTTGATGACATAATAAGAGTTTTTAGAAAAATTATTTGCCGAAAGAAAGACCATGCAAATACTAATTAAAGTGGGCACTATCAAGTCCCAAATTTTGGGAGTGCTTCCAAGCGAAATCAGAGGAGAGCTAAAAAATCAGCTCTCCTACGACGTTCAGAATGCTTATTTTATTAAACAACAAAGCAAGAAAGATTTGAGTTTTTGGGACGGTAAGTGTTATCTTATATCCGCTCGAAATATCTTCTATACCGGGTTTTTACCGAGGGTTAAAAATATACTAGATAGTTTTAAGTTGCCCTATAAAATACAGGATATGCGCGGGTATTCGGTGGATAACCTACCGTTTAAACTCCGGGACTACCAAACAGATGCACTGGCGTCTGTTTTACAAGAGAAACGTGGAATACTTTATATGGTGCCTAGGAGCGGCAAGACCATTGTGGATATTGCAGCGGCTTTAATTTTAAAATTGTACCCTAAAGTATTTTTTTGTAGAAGCTTGGATATTGCATATCAAACAATGGATAAGTACAAAGAATTTGCCCCTGAGATCAATATTGGCTTAGTCGGAGATGGGAAAGTTGACATTAAAGATGTTACTTTAGTTACTCTCCAATCTGCAGTGTCTGCATTTGGAGAGAAATATAAATGGAAACGAGGGGAGAAAAAAGAAAAATCAATTGGAAAAAAGGAAAAAAAAGAAGTTCAAGACTTGATAACCAATGCAAGATTTGTAACCTATGACGAGTGCCATCACGTGGCCTCTTCAGTTTCGCAATTTATTTTTGACCATCTTGAATCTGCTGAATACGTGATAGGGCTATCTGGTACTCCCTGGCGGGAGGATAACACCGACCTTCTCTTAGAAGGATTGATAGGACCCATTATTTACGAATCTTCCTACTCTCTTTTGATTGAAAAAGGATTTTTAGTTGCCCCAACAATTTACTTTGTAAAAGTTCCGTCCATGAGTTTCCCAAAAAAGACGCCGTATTCTACCGTTTACAAAAATTACGTTGTTGAAAATGTTGTTAGGAATGTATATGTGAAAAAAGCAGCGGAAGGGCTATCAAAAAAAGGATTTCTTGTGTTAATTATTGTTAGAGAGATTAAGCACGGAGAAGTACTAAACGAAATGGTTAGTGACTCTGTCTTTTTGCATGGGACGGATACATCTGAAAAAAGGAAAGAGGTTTGGGCTGATTTTAGAGATAAGAAAGTTAAGATTTTGATTACGACGCTCGCCGATGAAGGAATGGATATTCCGAGGCTTGATACCGTTATCAATGCTGCTGGCGGCAAAAGTTCTATTTTAGCATATCAAAGATTACGAATTTTAACACCTTACAAAAATAAAGAGCGCGCCATCTTTGTTGATTTTTTAGACGACGCCCCTTATTTGTTAGGTCATTCTAAAAAGAAAATGAAACTATACAAGAAAGAAGAAAAGTTTGATGTTGTGATTAAGGAGGATTTTTAAGTGGCGTTTCCAGAACGTTTAGCAAGAAGTCTTTACAAAAATAAAGACTACGGTACTTTAAAAACTATGATAAATGACAGCAGTAAAGGTGTTAGATATTGGGTAGCAAGAAGTCTTTATGAAAGTAAAGACTACGATACTTTAAAAACTATGATAAGTGACGGGGATAGTTGGGTTAGGTATTGGGTAGGAAAAGGTTTAGTTGATACCGAAGATTGGAGTACTTTACAAGAATTTTTAGAAAAAGAAAA
>Ga0210003_1000911_pt1 | contig 26385 bp, 27 predicted proteins | sample LantaG_FD_182804 | JGI IMG/M metagenome (GOLD analysis project Ga0210003, IMG submission 182804) | Deep subsurface microbial communities from Baltic Sea to uncover new lineages of life (NeLLi) - Landsort_02402 metaG (SPAdes) (version 2) | ecosystem: Environmental > Aquatic > Marine > Oceanic >... | reverse complement strand
TCGGGAGTCTGGGCCTCGGGAGTCTGGGCCTCGGGAGTGAACCGTGCGGTCATGGACATCACGGTATGGAAGAAGTTGCCGTTGCCCAACTCCGGCTCGCCGACGGCGTGGATGTCGGGCAGCCGAGTCAGTAGTTCGCGGAAGGTCGCGGCCAGCTGGCGGCGAGCCAACTGAGCCCCCAGGCAGTGATGGATACCGCCACCGCCGAAGGCGACGTGCTTGTTCGGTGAGCGGGACAGGTCGAGCCGCTCGGGGTGGTCAAACACCTCGGTGTCCATGTTGGCCGAGGAGTAAAACATGATGACCTTGTCGCCTTCGGTGACGTGGTGTCCGCCCAACTCGGTGTCGCGGGCGGCGGTGCGACGGAAGGTCATGATCGGGGTGGCCCAGCGGATGATCTCTTCGATGGCCAGCGGCAGGCGGGCATCGAGGTCCTCCAGGAGCCAGGCGCGCTGATCCGGGAAATCGGTGAGCGCCTTGAGCCCGTGCGAGATGGACTGTCGGGTGGTGTCGTTGCCGGCGATGATCAGCAGGGCGAAGATCGACGAGATGTCGTCGTCGGTCAGCCGTTCGCCGTCGACCTCGGCCTGGACCATGGCGGTCATCAGGTCGTTCTCCGGCTTGCTGCGGCGGGCGGCGATGAGTTCGTGGGCGATCCCATGAATGGTGGTGACGGTCTGGAACACCCGGGCCAACGGTTCCGCTCCCTGCAGCAGCCGCGGATCGCGCCACCCGTCGGCGAACTGTGATTCGTAGGCGATGGTCCGGCGGTGCTCGGTGGGGATGCCGACCATGTCGCAGATGTTGTGCATCGGAACCAGTGCGGCCACGTCGGTGACGAAGTTGACCTCGCCCTTGCCGGCGATGTTGTCGACGATGCTGCGCGAGTTGGCGACGATGTGCTCGTCGATCCGGGCCAGTTGTTTGGGTGTGAAGGCCGCCGCCATCAGGCGGCGGATCTTGGTGTGCCGCGGTGGATCCATCGCGATGAAGCCCTGGGCCGCGTCGAGCACCTCCAGTGGCAGCGACTCGAACGTGATGCCCTTTCCGGACAGGAAATCACCGGGGCGACGGGTCACCTCGACGAGGTCGGCGTGGCGCACCACGGCCCAGAAGCCCTGATCGTTGGGGTCGGCGAACATGCCGTTGCTCACCGGGCGGTGCCAGGAGATGGGCCGGTGCGCGCGCAGTTCGGCGAATACCTTTTCCCGGTCTTTGGCGGTGGACGCCCAGAACTCCGAGGAGGAGATGTCGGCGGGGTCATAGGGGCGCTCGGCGCGGGTGATGATCGCGGTCATAAGGCGAGCATCCGACATAAAATGCAAAATGTCAACAGAAAACGACGTTGAAGATAATCCTGTCGTCTGGGTTAAACTCTCTCGCGTGACTGTCGTGGATCTGCGAGCTGAAACCCGGGCGTTCGGGCGGGCCAGGCTGCGCGAACTCGCACTCGATGCGGCCCGCGACGTGGTCGTGACGCAGGGGTGGGCCGCGGTGCGGATGGGCGCGATCGCGACCGCGGTCGGCATCAGCCGCCAGAGCCTGCACGGCGAGTTCGGTACCAAGGACGAACTCGGCAACGCCCTCGTCCTGCGCGAGACCGCGGCCTTCCTCGACGGGGTCCGGGCCCGACTCGAGGAACACCCGGGCGATCTTGCCGGCGGCGTGGCCGACGCTGTCGAGTTCATGCTCTCGGCAACCCTCGATGATCCGCTCCTGCAGACGATTCTGACCCGGGCGCCGGTCAACGGGGGCGATCAGTCACTGCTCCCGCTACTGACCACCCGTGGCGAACCATTGATCGAACATGCGATGGAAATCGTCGCCGACTGGATCGGTCGACAGTGGCCCACCACGGATCGCGACGACTCGACGCTGATGGTGGAAAGTGTTGTGCGCCTTGCCCATAGCCACCTGCTGACCCAGACCAAGGCGCCGGCTAAGGTGGCGCGCGACCTGGCACTGGTGGCATGTCGCTGTCTGCGACTGCCCGACCCGGTTCGCTGAATGCCGGCGTTGCTATATCACCGGTGAGACAGAGGCGCAGTGAAGGCAGGTGGGGCAGGAACCACTGACGCCGCGCCAGCCGACGTCGGGCGAGCGCTACCATTTTCCCAACCGCCCGAGGGAGAACGATGTCGAGGACCGCTGCGCTGCACTCGCGACGGCCGCACCTGTCCTGGCTCTCCCGCGGCCTGGTGGCCGGCGCGGCGGGGACCGCGGCGATGGCGACCTGGTATCACGTCGAACGCAGGGCGCGACGCGGCCGCTACACCGGCGTGGTCGCGTTGGCCGACGGCACACCGGTGGAGGGCCTGTGGTCACACGAGGGCCTGGACTACGACGACAGCATCGTGCCCGGCCAGATCGTGGCGAAACTCCTGCGACTGCCCGAGCCCACCCCCCGCCAGGCCGGGGCGATCACGCTGGCGCTGCGGTGGACCTACGGATCAGCATTCGGAGTGGCGCACGTGCTGTTGCGCAACCGCCTGCGGGAGCCGTACGCCAGCCTGATCTTCGGCACCATGCTGACCACGATGACGTCGGTGGCCTTCCCCGTGCTGGGCCGCACCCCGGTGCCGTGGCGCTGGCCCCTCGACGCCCAGATCAGCGCGGCCGGCAGCCACGGTGCCTACATCCTCACCGCCTCGGCGCTGGACAACCTGCTGCGCTGAACCGTCCCGGCGCGGCCGCGGTGCGCCCAGTGTTCACCTAACCGGACCGGCCCGGTGCACGGAAACGCCCGCGGCGCACCGCGCGACGGCGATAATCTAAACACCGTCCTGTCCTGCTGCGCTGAAGGAAACACCATGGCAAGTCCCGCATTGGACACCCGCCACCGGGTCGTCGTCATCGGCTCCGGATTCGGTGGGCTGAACGCGGCCAAATACCTCAAACGAGCCGACGTTGACGTCACCCTGGTCGCCAAGACCACCAGCCATCTGTTCCAGCCCCTGCTCTACCAGTTGGCCACCGGCATCCTGTCCACCGGCGACATCGCCCCGACGACCCGGTTGATCCTGAAGAAGGTCAAGAACTGTCAGGTGCTGCTCGGCGATGTCGAGGAGATCGACCTGATCAACCGCACCGTCACGTCGCGACTGATGGCCGCCGAAACGGTGCTGCCGTTCGACAGCCTGATCGTCGCTGCCGGAGCGCAGCAGAACTACTTCGGAAACGACCACTTCGCCACCTTCGCCCCCGGGATGAAGACCATCGACGACGCGCTCGAGTTGCGCGGTCGCATCATGGGCGCGTTCGAGGCGGCCGAGGTCACCACCGACCCCGCCGAGCGCACCCGGCGGCTGACGTTCGTCGTAGTCGGCGGCGGACCCACCGGGGTCGAATTGGCAGGCCAGATCGTCGAACTCGCCCGGCGCACACTGCCCGGGGCGTTTCGCACCATCGACCCCACCGAGTGCCGGGTGATGCTGTTCGACGGCTCACCGTTCGTGCTATCGCCGATGGGGGAGAACCTCGGCCGCAAGGCGCAGAGCCGGTTGGAGAAGATGGGCGTGGAGGTGTTCGGCAACTCGGTGGTCACCGAAGTCGATTACCTGGGCGTCACGGTCAAGGACAAGGAGACCGGTGACGAGCGCCGGATCGACTGCGCCTGCAAGGTGTGGGCGGCCGGGGTGCAGGCCAGCCCACTGGGCGAGATCATCGCCGCGCAGGCCGACGGCACCGAGATCGACCGGGCCGGGCGGGTGGTCGTCGAACCCGACCTCAGCATCAAGGGTCACCCGAACGTTTTTGTCCTGGGGGATATGGCGTCGGTGCCCGGTGTGCCCGGGGTCGCGCAGGGCGCGATTCAGGGCGCGAAGTATGCGACCAAGACCATCAAGCGGATGGTCGTCGGCACCGACGACCCGACCACCCGGGTGCCGTTCAAATACTTCGACAAGGGCAGCATGGCCACGATCTCGCGTCACCACGCGGTGGCCAAGGTCGGCAAGCTGGAATTCGGCGGCTATATCGCCTGGCTGTCCTGGCTCGTCCTGCACCTGGTGTATCTGGTCGGGTTCAAGAACCGGATCAGCACGCTGCTCAGTTGGATGATCACCTTCTCCTCCAACAGCAGGGGCCAGTTGGCCACCACCAGTCAGTGGGTATACGCACGGTTGGCCATGGGGATCGTCGAGAAGCAGTTCGAAGAGAGTGCCGCGCGCGCCGAACACCGTGCCGAGGAACTCGATCCTGTCTGAGGTCAGGTGACGACGGAGACAATCATGGCCACTTACACCTACCGCTGTAGTGACGACGGTCCAGCCGACGCCACCTACCCCATCGGCACGGCGCCGCCGGAGATGGACTGCCCTGCGTGCGGGCGATCGGTCAAGCGGGTGTACACCTCGCCGATGATGTCGGCGGCGGACCCGGCCCGGATGCAGCTCATCGATTCCACGCGCGCCACCGCGGACTCCCCGGAGGTGGTGACGTCCATTCCCCGGGGCGGCCGCATCAATAGCAAGCCCACCCCGATGGCGCCACCGGATCCGCGACTGCGCAAGCTGCCGCGCCCCTGAGCCGGGGCCGCCCGTCGGTCGACCTACTTCTTCCAGGGGTGGGGCGCCCAGCCCTTGTGGTCCTTCCACAATGACTTGGGCACCGCCTTGCCGCCGGATACCTGCGGCACTTTGCCGTGACCCGGCCGGATGTCAATGTCGAAGATCGAGGTCGGCAGGTACACCGTCGAGCAGGCGTTCGGAATGTCCACCACACCCGACAGTCGCCCTTCGATGGGTGCGGTGCCCAACACCATCAGCGCCTGGACGCGGCTATAACCGAATTTTTCCAGGAAGTCGATGGCGTGCAGGCACGCCCGTTGATACCCCAGGAACGGATCCAGATACTTCTGTTCGTCCTCCAGGGTCACCGAGGTGCCGGAGAACGCAAGCCACTCGCTGTACTGCGGGTCGGTGATGCCCGGCATGAAGATGGCGTTCTCGCCGACGCCGTACTTGGCCATACCGTCTTTGATCACGTCGACACCAAGCACCAGGTAGCCGCCCATCTCGATGGCGCCGCAGAATGTGATCTCGCCATCGCCCTGGGAGAAGTGCAGGTCGCCGAAGGACAGATTGCCGCCATCGACGAACACTGGATAGAACACCCGCGTTCCCTTGGTGAAGTTCTTGATGTCCTGGTTGCCGCCGTTCTCCCGGGGCGGCGCGGTCCGGGCCGCCTCGCCGGCCACCCGGTCGAAGTCCTTGCCTTTGAGCGATCCCAGGATGGCGCTGTCGGGATTGGGAGGAAGCGCCAACGGTGGGACCCGATCGGGGTCGGTGGCGATCAGAGCGCCCTCGCGCTTGTTCCATCGGGCCAGCAATTTGTCCGACGGGGCGGTGCCCATCAGACCCGGATGCTGGATGCCGACGTAGGACACGCCTGGCACGTGCCGCGATGTGGCCACACCGCCGCGGAAGTCCCAGATCACCTTGTAGGCATCAGGGAACCACTCAGTGAGGAAACCGCCGCCGTTCTCCGTGGGAAAGATTCCGGTATAGCCCCAACCCTGCCCGGAGATGCCCTTGGGGTCCTCGGTTTCGCACGGGCCGATGTCGAGGATGTCGACCATCAGCAGGTCGCCGGGCTTGGCGCCCTCGACCCGGAACGGCCCGGAGAGTACGTGTACGCCGGGCAATGGCGCATCGCGGACGTCGTCGGCGGAGTCATCGTTGCGGATTGCTCCGTCGAACCACTCGCGGCAGTCGGCGCGGAAGACATCGCCGGGCTTGACCGTCACGTTGGCCGGGATGTCAGGGTGCCAGCGGTTGTGGCCGACGTGCTTTTGGTCCTGGAACGACTTCTTGTCATCGAGGGGGAAGAGGTTTTTCGGCACTTGGGGTGTTCCTTCCTGGTGGGGTTGACCGAACTGGTCGGATTTTCTAAGCGGTTGCCGGTGCCGTGCTGCGCTCCGGTTTGACGAGGACTGCCAGGGCGCCGAAGACGACGACCCCGAAGACGGCCAACCCGATGGCGAGGTTCTTGCTGGCGAGTTCCTTCCAGCCACCGGTCAGCAGCAGGAACGCCGGGATGGCGCCGGTTACCCAGCCCTGGACGGCCGCCACTGCACCGGTGTACCGGCCCAATGACTCCTGGCCGCGACCGAGCAGGAAGAAGAACAGCAACCACAGGAACGACCAGTAGATCCAGATCACCCCGAACGCATAATCCTTGTCGCGGAAAGAAATGACCGCGTAGACCACTGCGCATATGGCGACAAACAGCGAGAAGTAGCCCAGTCCGGTGCCGTCGAGGTCGTTCCACAGGTTGAAGGCCACGTAGAGGTAGGTGAACCCGAACAGGTACAACCCTGATGCCGCCAGGATCTGAGTGTTGTTGCCGTCGGCGGTGAAGATCAGATACGTCGGCGTGATGACCTGGAGAATCCCGACGAAAATGTTCAACGGAACTGCGGCGCGGGTGTCGACCCAGCCCAGCAGCATGCACCCGTTAAGGAAAAGAACCGCGCCGACGTAGAGAAGTCCGACAGAACCCATACCGCGCCACCTCTCCGACCGCACCGCACGATGCGGGGTCATGCTCTGGCGGCAAGCGACTGTCGGATGCGGCTTTGGGGCGAGTGCGCCCTAAGTACGAATCCGGCCCCCTCCTGCGTGTGAACGCTGTCGCAGCGACGCCGACATCGCTGACACTCGCCCTATCGGGGATGGCTGTCAAGACATTCGGCGAAACACATCGGAAATAATTGATAAGTCGACTTATGGCAGGGAACTCTCCTGAGCGGCACTTTCATTACGGGGGCTCGGTGACATAGCCTCGGACTCGTCCCCGTAATTAACACCGGGGCAGAGGTGACACGGTGACCGGACGGACCTTCGGGCGGCAACTGTCGGCTGCTGATGCCCTGGCCACGATGCCGATCGAGGAACGGCTGATTCTGCCGTGCCTGCAACGCATCCAGAGTTCCTTCGGGTACATCACCGACGACTCGGTGGATGCCGTCGCCGAATTCCTCAACGTCAGTCGCGCGGAGGTGATCGGGGTGTTGACCTACTACCACGATCTGCGCCGCACACCCGCGCCAGCGGTGGCGGTGGGCGTGTGCGTGGCAGAAGCCTGTCAGGCCGTCGGCGCGCGGTCGCTGATCGCCGATATCGAGGCGGACTTCCAGACTGCGATCGGGGCCCAGTCATCGGGCGCGCCAATCGAATTCATCAAGGCCTACTGTCTGGGAAACTGCGCACTGGGCCCTGCCATCATGGTCAACCGACGGCTGATCGGGCGCTGCGACATCGATCGGGTGCGGGCCGCGGTGCGCGAGGCGCAGGAGGGTAACCGGTGAGCGTGCGCGTCTTCGTGCCCGGTGATTCGGCCGCGTGTTCGGTGGGCGCCGACGAGGTCGCGGCGCTGATCGCTGAGTTGGCCGCCGCCCGGGGCATCACCGTGGAGGTGATCCGCAACGGATCGCGGGGGATGCTCTGGCTGGAGCCGTTCGTGGAGGTTCAGACCCCCGCCGGGCGTATCGGTTACGGCCCCGTCGCACCCGGCGACGTGGCGTCGCTCATCGACGCCGGCCTGCTCGAGGGTGAAGACCACGCGCTCGGTCACGGACTGGTCGAGGAGATCGGGTGGCTGGCCCGCCAGCAACGGGTGAGCTTCGCCCGGGTAGGACTGGCAGACCCCCTTGACCTCGACGAGTACCGCAACCTAGGCGGATTGGCTGGGCTGCGCCGCGCCCTGAAGACCCCCGTCGATGAGGTGGTTGGCGACATTCTGGCCTCCGGCCTGCGCGGCCGCGGCGGAGCCGGCTTCCCCGCCGGGATCAAGTGGCGCACGGTGCTGGAGGCTGATGCTGATCAGAAGTTCGTGTGCTGCAACGCCGATGAGGGTGACAGCGGAACCTTCGCCGACCGCATGCTGATGGAGGGTGACCCCTTCACCCTGCTCGAAGGCATGGCGATCGCCGGGGTCACCATCGGGGCGAGCCTCGGACTGATCTACGTGCGCTCCGAATACCCCGCGGCGATCGCGACCCTGCGCACCGCGGTCGACATCGCCCGCGTCGACGGGTGGCTGGGTGCCGACGTGTCGGGCTCGGGCCGCGCCTTCGACGTGCGGGTCGTCGAAGGCGCGGGCTCCTATGTATGCGGCGAGGAGACCGCCATGCTGGAGAGCCTGGAGGGCAAGCGCGGGATGGTGCGGCCCAAGCCGCCGATCCCGGCACTGCAGGGGTTGTTCGGCAAACCGACCCTGGTGCACAACGTGCTCACGTTGTCCGCGGTGCCAGCGATCATGGCCGAGGGCCCGACGGCCTATCAGTCACTCGGGGTGGACCGATCGCGGGGAACCCAGGTATTCCAACTCGCCGGCAACATCGCCCGCGGCGGGATCGTCGAACTCGCCTTCGGGGTGAGCCTGCGCGAACTCGTCGAGGATTTCGGCGGCGCAACACGATCCGGGCGCCCGGTGCGCGCCGTGCAGGTGGGCGGACCATTGGGCGCCTACCTGCCCGAGTCCGCGCTCGACGTGTCGATGGACTACGAGGCATTGGCCGCGGCGGGATCGATGCTGGGCCACGGCGGCGTGGTGGTCTTCGACGACACGGTGGACATGGCCGCCCAGGCCCGCTTCGCGATGGAGTTCTGCGCTGTCGAATCCTGCGGCAAGTGCACCCCGTGCCGGATCGGCTCCACTCGCGGCGTGGAGGTCATCGACAAGATCACCGCGGGGGTGGACCGGGCGCGTAACCTGGAACTGCTTGAGGAGTTGTGCGAGACCATGACAGACGGATCACTGTGCGCGATGGGCGGACTGACGCCGCTGCCGGTGCGCAGCGCCGTGACACATTTCGGCGAGGACTTCCATCGACCGGTGAACGGCCGGCAGGGACAATGACCCTTCTTCGGGAACCCGACCACGGCACGCCGGCATCGGCGTCCGAGCAGACGGTGTCGGTGGACATCGACGGTGTGATCGTGACGGTGCCCGCCGGGACGTCGGTGATGCGGGCGGCGTCTGAGGCCGGACTGGCCGTGCCCAAGCTGTGCGCCACCGACTCGCTGCAGCCGTTCGGCTCCTGCCGGCTGTGCCTGGTGGAGATCGACGGGAAGAAGGGCACCCCGGCCTCCTGCACCACCCCGGTGGAACCGGGCATGGTGGTACACACCCAAACCCCCCGCGTCGAGCGACTGCGCCGCAACGTCATGGAGCTCTACATCTCCGACCATCCGCTGGACTGCCTGACCTGTCCGGCCAACGGCGACTGTGAACTCCAAGACATGGCCGGCGTGGTCGGATTGCGCGAGGTCCGCTACGGCTTCGCCGGGGAGAACCATCTGGATGCGCCGACGGACTCCAGCAACCCCTACTTCGATTTCGACGAGTCCAAGTGCATCGCGTGCAGCCGCTGCGTGCGGGCCTGCGACGAAATCCAGGGCACCCTGGCGCTGACCATCGTCGGGCGCGGTTTCGACTCCAAGGTGAGCGCCGGCGGCACGAATTTCATGGACAGCGAATGCGTCTCGTGTGGAGCGTGCGTGCAGGCCTGCCCGACGGCGACCCTGTCGGAGAAGTCGGTCATCGAACTCGGGATCCCGACCCGAAGTGTGCTGACAACCTGCGCCTACTGCGGGGTTGGCTGCTCGTTCAAGGCTGAACTGCGCGGCGACGAACTGGTCCGGATGGTGCCGCACAAGGACGGCGGTGCCAACGAGGGCCACTCGTGTGTCAAGGGCCGCTTTGCCTGGGGCTACGCCACCCACCCCGATCGTGTTGTCGCACCGATGATTCGGGACGCCATTGGTGATCCGTGGCGGGAGGTGTCCTGGGAGCAGGCCATCGACTATGCCGCCCGCCGATTGCTCCAGATCCAGGGCGCCCACGGCGTCGACAGCATCGGCGGTATCACCTCCTCGCGATGCACCAACGAAGAGGTGTTCGTGGTGCAGAAGATGGTCCGGGCGGCGTTCGGCAATAACAACGTCGATACCTGTGCCCGGGTCTGCCACTCGCCGACCGGCTACGGCCTCAAGCAGACCTTTGGTACTTCGGCGGGAACACAGGATTTCAAGTCCGTCGCCGCCGCCGATGTGATCGTCGTGATCGGAGCCAACCCCACCGATGCGCATCCGGTGTTCGCCTCCCGGATGAAGAAGCGATTGCGCTCCGGCGCACGCCTGGTCGTTATCGACCCGCGCCGCATCGACCTGGTGCGCTCTCCGCATATCGAGGCCACCCACCATCTGCAGTTGCAGCCCGGAACCAACGTGGCCGTGGTGAACGCGATGGCGCACACGATCGTCGACGAGGGACTCGCCGACACCGAGTTCGTCGCGCAACGCTGTGACCCTGAGTTGTACCGGGAGTGGGAGGAGTTCATCCGACTGCCGGAGAACAGCCCCGAGGCCATGGCGGAATTCAGCGGTGTGCCCGCCGCGGACGTCCGGGCCGCGGCACGGCTGTACGCCGCCGGGCCGAACTCGGCGATCTACTACGGCCTCGGTGTCACCGAGCACAGCCAGGGCTCGACCATGGTGATGGCCATGGCGAACCTTGCCATGGTCACCGGAAACATCGGGCGCGAGGGCGTCGGGATCAATCCGCTGCGCGGCCAGAACAACGTCCAGGGCTCGTGCGACATGGGGTCCTTCCCGCACGAGTTCTCCGGGTACCGCCACGTGTCCGACACCGTGGTGCGTGAGCAGTTCGAATCCCTGTGGGGCACGATGCTCTCACCCGAGCCGGGTCTGCGGATACCCAATATGTTCGACGCCGCCGTGACCGGAGGTTTCAAAGCGCTGTTCGTCCAGGGTGAGGATATTGCCCAGTCGGATCCGAACACCCATCACGTTGTGGCCGCGCTGGAATCATTGGAGTTGCTGATCGTTCAGGATCTGTTCCTCAACGAGACGGCGAAGTACGCCCACGTGTTCCTGCCTGGCACCTCGTTTTTGGAGAAGGATGGCACCTTCACCAACGCCGAACGACGGATCAACCGGGTGCGTCCGGTGATGAAGTCCAAGATCGGCAAGCAGGAGTGGCAGGTCGCCTGCGACCTGAGCTCCGCCATGGGTTACCCGATGGACTATGGCTCCTCGGCACAGATCATGGACGAGATCGCCACGCTGACACCGACATTCGCCGGAGTGTCCTTCGCCCTGCTCGATGAGGTGGGCAGTGTGCAGTGGCCGTGCAACGCCGAGCATCCGTTGGGCACGCCGATCATGCATATCGATCGGTTCGTTCGCGGTGACGGTGCTTTCCAATTAACTCCGTACGTGCCCACCGACGAACGCAGCACCCGTCGCTTCCCACTGCTGCTGACCACCGGCCGGATTTTGAGCCAGTACAACGTCGGCGCACAGACCCGCCGAACCGCGAATGTCGCCTGGCACGACCAGGACGTGCTTGATATCCATGCCTCCGATGCCGAGATGCGCGGGATTACCGACGGGGCCTGGGTGAGCTTGGCCAGCCGTGTTGGATCAACGGTGCTGCGGGCGCACATCTCCGACCGGGTTCCGCCGGGCGTGGTCTACACGACGTTCCACTATCCGGTCAGCGGCGCCAATGTGGTCACCACCGACAACTCCGACTGGGCCACCAACTGTCCGGAGTACAAGGTGACGGCCGTGGAGGTCGCCCCGCGGCTTCGCGGTCCGGAACACTCGGAGGGAACCGCCGAGATCGAAGCGGCGGCCAGCCGGTAGCCGTGCCCATCGAGACCCTGATCCGGATGGGCCAGCAGATCGCCCGCAACAACGGCGCGCTGGGTCCGGATCGCGCCGCCGCTCGGATCGCCGGGCACCTCAAGGCGTTCTGGACGCGCGAGATGATTTCCGAACTGCAGGCATTCGCCAGCACCGATTCCGGTCGGTTAGACCCCAGCCTTGCTGCAGCCCTGCGGCAATTGACGGCGGGCGGCTGAGTCCCGAGACGGTCAGTTGCCGTTGTTGTTGTTGGCGTTGTTCTCGCTGCACTGGCGGACGGCGTCTTCATCGGCGCCGGCGCAGACCGAGAAGTAAGTCGGCCCCGCGGTCTGGCCGCCGGCGTTGACCGCCACGAAGGACCCCGACTTCGACCCGGTGGCACCGGCACCGGAGCCACCGTATTGCCCGTAACCGCCGCCCCCGCCGCCGGAGTTGGTGATCGTGTATCCCTCGCCCTGCCAGATGCCGGTGTAGTAGTCGACCACCTGCTGGGGCGCCTGTCCGGTGATGGAATACCGGGCGAACTGCACGCCGTCGTCGGTGCGGGCCTCCTGCGGGGAAGCTCCGGCCGGTGGCTGGGGCAGATCGGCCGCCGAGGCGCTGGCCGCAGTAGACGGGGCGGCCGACGGGGCGGGACTCGTCGCAGTGGCCGATGCCGAGACGGTCTCGGTGACCGTGGTCTTCTCCACGGACTTCTCCGATGTGGTGGTTGTCCCACCGCAGCCGGACAATGCCACCGCCGTGATCCCGAGGCCGGTGATGAGCGTGGCGATTCGCATGGGTGTTCCTTTGGCCAGATCCGACGGGACTGCCGGAATGTAGTGAGTATGACCGTCCGGGTTGTCGGTGGTGGTCTCTATGGTCAGCGCAGGTCAATTCCTGGGAGGGGAACTCGATGATTGTTCGAATGTTGCTCGGCGGTCTGGCCGCGGGGGTGTCGGTGATGATGTTCGCGGCCCCGAACGCGGTGGCGGGCCCGGTCTGTGTCGGGGTGATGAACCAGAGTGGATGCAATCCGGCGCCGTGGAACGGCCAACTCATGGAGACCTGGAACACACCGGGGTATTACGGCGGTTGGACCAACGGTCCGGTTGCCTGCGATCCGTTCACCCGGCAGTGCCGGGGGTGGGCGCAACCCTGATCAGGCTCGGCTGGTTAGAGTCGGTCCCGCCGCTGAATTCCCTTCGGCGATCGCGGGTGCCGAACGGGGTGGAGACCGATGACCAGGCGTCAGATGGCAGCCCTGTTCGCGTTGTGTCTTGCGGTGTTCATGGTTGCCGTCGACGGCACGGTGATGAGCGTCGCCGTGCCGTCCATGGTCGAGGAACTGCAGCCGAGTTACAACCAGATTCTCTGGATCGGCCACATCTACGCCTTCGTGCTCGCCGGACTACTGATCACGATGGGAAATCTGGGCGACCGCATCGGCCGCAAACGCCTGCTGCTGATTTCCGCCGTGGCCTTCGGCGCGGTCTCGGCCGCGGCAGCGGTGGCGCCCACCCCGGAACTGCTGATCGTCGCGCGGGCGGTCCAGGGAGTCGCTGGCGCCGGGTTGATGCCGTCGACGCTGGCGCTGCTGCGCACCGTGTTCACCGACGATGCCCAGCGGATGCGCGCCGTTGGTATCTGGAGTGCTTCAGGGGCGGCCGGCGCGGCGATGGGCCCGACCGTCGCGGGGATCCTGCTCGAGCATTTCTACTGGGGCTCAGTGCTGTTGGTGAACCTGCCGGTGGTGGCGTTGATCGCGGTGACGGGTGCCTGGGTACTGCCGGAGGCCCGCAGTGAAGCCCGGCATCCGCTTGATCTGGTGTCCGTCGTGCTGTCCACGGCGGGCATCCTCGGGGTGGTTTACGGGATCACCGAACTGGCGCACGCGGGGCTGGGCTTCTGGCCCGCCTATCCGGCGATGGCCGGCGGAGCGGTGTTGCTAGTGGTGTTTTTGCGCCGGCAGCGAAGGTTGCCGTCACCGCTGTTCGATTTGCAGTTGTTCTCACAGCCACGATTCAGTGCAGCGATCGGCGCGCAGTTGGTGATCGTCTTCGCCAATGTGGGCACACTCTTCTTCCTGCCGATCTATCTGCGGCAGGTCATGGATTTCTCGGCCCTGCAGTCTGGTTTGGCTCTGCTGCCCGACTCGTTGGTCAGTATCGTCGCCGCCACCAATACCGGCCGGTTGGTCCGAAGATGGGGAGGCCGTCGGGTCCTGCTGCTCGGTCTTACCGTGGGCGGGGTTGGTTTGATGGCGCTGGGGGTGGCGCTCCCCATTTCCTATGGCGCCATGGTGGTACCGCTGATGATGATCGGCTTCTCGTTCGCGGTGGTGGTTACCGTCGGCTCGGAAATCGTCCTGACCAGTGCCAGCGAAGACCGGGTCGGTGCTGCCACCGGTATCTCCGAGACGGCTTTCGAATTGGGCAATGCCCTGGGGATCGCGGTCATCGGTAGCTTGGTGTCGGTGTTCTATTTGATGGCCACCGGGTCGCCGGCGAATCTGACCGCGGCGGTTGATGCGAGCGGCTTCAGTACCGCCATAACCGCAACCAGCATCATCTGCGGTGCGCTGCTCCTGGTGACCGCAGCCGTGGTGGCCCGCGCCGTCAGTAGCCGGCCCGCCGTGGCGGTGAGTGGTGGTGTGCCCCGGTGACGCCGGTGCGTCTTCCCGGCCCGCCGGTGCGCCCCGAGGACATTCAGACCTGGGTAATGGATCACCTCGGTGACTTGACCGCGTCGACGCCGCCGGGTGGTTCCGCTCTCGACGGCACCGATCCGGACACCCGCATTCGGGGCGGACAGCAGGCGGCCGATGCCGCGTTGCAGGCCTATGACGTGCGCGGCTACGCGCGGTTGCGCAACAACGTCTGGCCGTCGAGCAGTCGCGGATCATCACGGCTGTCGCCTTATATTCGGCACGGTCTGCTGACCCTGCGCGAGGTGTGGGACCACGTGGCCGGCGGTCCGCCTGCGGACGTGACCAAGTTCCGCGACGAGCTTCGATGGCAGGAATATGCCCGACATCTATACGCGCGCATCGGAACTGCGTCGCGGGAATCCCTGCGGCACCGCGTACAAGAGCGCACGGCTCCGGCGCTTGCGGCCGAATCGGGCCATGCGTGGATGTCGTCGGCGCTGTGCGTCGCGTCCGCCTGGACGGAGTTGGTCGACGACGGCTGGCTGCCCAATCAGACCCGAATGTGGCTGGCCTCGCACTGGAATGTCCGCGAGGCACTGGGCTGGCGTGACGGCGAGGATCTGATGTACCGCCACCTGCTGGACGGCTCCCGGGCAGCCAACAGGCTGGGCTGGCAGTGGACCACCGGGGCGCTCACCGGCAAGGCCTACGGGTTTTCCCGATGGCAGGTGGAGAAGCGAGCGCCGGGTCTGTGTGCGACGTGCCCGCTCGAGCGCCGGTGTCCGATCACCGACTGGCCGGCGAGCCAGGAACGCGATCCGCTGCCCGTCACCGACCCCCGGTTGCGACGCGACGGCGATCTCGAAGCCACTGCCGGACCCCAGACGGCGCAACGATCCGGCGAGCCGGTCGCCGTCTGGATCACCGCGGAGAGTCTCAGCGACCGCGACCCCGCCCTGGCAGCGCACCCGGACCTACCGGCGGTGTTCGTCTTCGACGAACCGCTGCTGGCACGACTGCGGCTCTCCGCCAACCGATTGGTGTTCCTGGCGCAGTCGCTGGCTGATCTCTCGACGCGTCGGCCGGTGCAGTTGTGGCGGGGCAATCCCGTCGAGGTGCTGGCCGGGCGGCCGCTCGCGACGACGTTCGCGCCGGTGCCGGGCTGGCGGTCCCGCGCGGCCCGGCTTGACATCGTCTCGCTGCACCCGTGGCCGTGGCTGGAACGGCCGCGGCCGGGCCCGGTCACCTCCTACACGGCGTGGGCCAAGGGCCGTCGCTGAGGAACTGGCCCGGGGCCGGCGATGGCGGGCCTCACGCGTAGGTGTTGGCCGGCTCGTCGATTGGGGTGATCGCGGTGATCTCGAGAGTCGGGATCGACGCCGGATCGGTGGTCGCCGAACCCTCAACGACGGTGCCCTCGACCCGCACCCAGGTCTCGTCGGGAAGGTCCATGGCCCGCGCGGCCGCCGGGCCGCGGAGATGGATGCGGGCCAACCGTGCATCCGCGGCACAGCAGATGATCGCTACCCGGCCCAGATCCACTCCGTCGGCCTCGAGAAGGGTGAAACCGACGACCGTAATGAGCCGGTTGTTGAGGGTCCCCGCGGTATCTTGGGCCGCCCGGATCGTGACCTCGGGCACCGCCACCTCCGGTGCCCGCCCCGCCGGTAGCGGCGGGAACTCGCGGCGAAGTACCTCTGTCGAGACGGCGGTCACCGACGTTGAAAAGGCCTGTGGGCCCAGAGCGGGTGGGGCCACGAAGATCAGCACGACGACCGGAACCAACAACAGCCAAGCCACCGATCCGCTATGGGAGTGGCCGTCGTGCCCACCGTGCGAGTGATGGGTGTCCGGCGCCGCCCCGCGGCGAATATCAACGGCCATCGCCACGAGTGCCAGGCCGATGACGACCGCCGCGGTCAACCCCAACCACGGCAACATGGCGGGCTTGACGTAGCGGGTGAATGCCCCACCGATGGTGATCATCGCCGTGGCGATACCGACAAGCAGGAGCAGGGTGTTCTCGGCCTCCCGGCTCACGCGTTGCCTCCCAGCACCAACAGACCGACCACGGTGGCCGAGATGGTGGCCACCACGAAGGTCGCGGGCGCGAAACGAATCGCGAAGGCGCGCCCGAACATCCCGGACTGCATCGCGAACAGTTTGACGTCGATGGCCGGGCCCACCACCAGGAATACCAGGCGCGGTACCAGGGGAACCATGGTCAGGCTGGCGGCGACGAACGCGTCGGCCTCCGAACACAACGCCAGCACCACCGCGAGCAACGCCATCACCAGCACGCCGAGCAGCAATTGGCCGGCCAGCTGTTCGATCATCCAGTCCGGTACGACCACGTGCAGGGCGGCCGCCGCGGCCGCCCCGATGACCAGGTAGGAGCCGGCCTGAATGAAGTCGTGCCGGGCGGCCTCGGTGAAGGTGAGCCAGCGCGGGCCCTGCCCGGCGGTGCGGGGGGGCAGCCGTCGGGTGATCCACTCGGTGCGGCCCCACCGCGACCAGGCCAGACCCATGACAATCGCGGTGATCAGGGAGGCACCGACGCGAGCGAACACCATCTGCGGCTGGCCGGGAAACGCGACCACCGTGGAGACCACCACCACCGGGTTGATCGCCGGGGCGGCCAGCATGAACGTCAGGGCCGCCGCGCCGAGGGCGCCCTCGCCGAACAGCCGGCGGGCCACCGGCACCGAACCGCACTCGCAGCCCGGCAGCGCCGCACCGCTGGCCGCGGCGACCAGGACGGCGGCCCCCGGGCGTTTCGGCAGCCACCGGGCGAGCCGATCGGGCGTGACGAAGACCGCGATCAGCGCGCTCAGCAGCACTCCGACCGCCAGGAACGGCAGCGCCTGGACGAAGACGCCGGCGAAGATGGTGCCGGCCGTGGCCAGGGCATCGCTGTCGTTGACCGCCGTCCGCATGGTGCTGCCGAGCAGCGCGAAGGCCACCATGGCCGCGACCAGAGCCGGCATAGAGACCCTCTGGGATAGCTCAGCGGGTTTCAGTGCTGCCACCGCATCATTGTGACAGTGTCTGGGTTCCAGGTCCCACCGCTGCCCGCCGAAGTTTCAGGACTCGAGCCGGGCGCGCACGGCATCGAGGCGGTGCCGCAGCTCCGTCTCGTCGATGACACCGCGGGCCACCAGCGAATGCGCCAGTGCGACAAGCTGATTCTCCGGATACGGCAGATCGGCGTAGCGGGTAGCCGAAAGCACATCCTCCTCGTCGCGACGGTCCTTGAAGGTGAAAGTGCGATCGTCGTCGGCACCGGACCGATCGATGGCGTCGCACATGCCATCCAGACTGGTTTTCCACGGCGGCACCGGGTTCTCGACGCCGTATTTGTCGGCCATCGCGGACCAGACCTGATTGCGCCGGGCGATCTCCTCGAGGGTCTCGACGGCGACGGACTCCACCCCCGGTTCCGGGGGACCCGCGGACTTCCCGCTCACATCACGATCGGGACGATCGGCCGGATGGCCGGGACGGATGCGGTGATCACGTTGGTGGTCACGCCCGGCTTGGGCAGGGTGACACCGATCAGGCAGTCCCGGGTGATGATCTCGGCGAGTTGGTCCTCGGTCCAGCCGTCGGTGCCCGCCGGGCGCATCGGCATCACCATGTAGCGGTGCTTCTGGTTGGAGTCCGCCACCCGGACCTCGACATCTTCCGGTAATTGCAGGCCGAACTCGGCGAGGACCGGTCGCGGCCAGCGCACGATCCGGCGCCGATAGTTCGGGGTGCGGTACCACTCCGGTGAGTTACCGAGAATCGGGCGCGGATAGCAGGAGCACAGCGCGCAGACGATTACGTTGTGCACCTCGGGGGTGTTTTCAAGAACCTTGAACGCGTAGAAGTCGCTCGGGGTGCCGAAGCCGGTGGGATCCAGCCAGTCCACCCCTACTTCCTTGCTGGCCGCCAGTGCGTCGGTCAGCACGAGGTTTCGGAAGTCCGGGTCCAGCCAGGCCCTGGCCACGAGTCGGGCGGCCGGCGTCGGACCGATCTGCTCGCCGTACTCGGTCATCACGCGGTGCTGCTCGGCGGTGAACAACCCCTTCTCGATGCACAATTCCCGCAGGGCGATCTCAAGGACCTCGAAGTCGGTGATCTCATCGACCATCGGTTTGACGGTGTTCTCGTGGTCGTGGTCGTGGTCGTGGTCGGACATGGTGTTCCTCTCGGGTTCAGCCGACGGCGCGCAGCCAGCGCTCGGGAATCTCGGTCTGAAGGGTGTCACCATCGGGCCCGAAGTAGGGATCCCACAGTGCGGACTGCTTGAAACGCACGACGTAGAACCACTCGGGGGTGACGTCCTCGCGCCCCCAGGCCTCGTCCTCCGGGGCCGGGCTCTCGTAGGCGATCTCAGCGATCACGCCCTCGGCGCCGCGGACGTACTCCGGCGTTCGCGTATAGAACATCGCCGGCAGTTCGCGAACCCTGACCCGGTCGCCGATGGCGAACGCGGCCGTCCCAGCCTGCCCGGCATACATTGCCGGGTCGCCTTTGCCGAGTGCATCGGTGTGCACGCCGTTGCGTTCGACCTTCGAGCCGTCACCCTCGAACTTCGGTTGCGCCTCCGGCAGGCGCCCCTCGAGACCGCCCGCGTAGCGTGCGTGCACCTCAGCCAACCGATCGGTCAGTTCCGCCCAGGTGATGTGGTGCTTCTCGAGCAGGACCTTGCCCACCGCCCACAACCAGCGCGAATAGTAGGGCAGACCGAGGTACATCGACAGGCCGATGTCAACGTCGGCGGTCTTGCGCCGTTCCTCGGACACCCAGATTCCCGTCCACCCGAGAACCTCGCACAGTACGTACGTCATCATCTCCCATTGCTCTTCCTCCTTGTTGAGGAAGGGCTCGGACACGTTGTACTGACCGCCCTGGTCCTGGGCGCCCTTCTGGTAGGCCCAGTAGTGTTCGGAGGTCATTACGTTCGGAACGGGCCACTCGGGCACCTCCGGGAAGGTCGCCTTCAATCTGGAGACCAATGCCAACTGCTCGGCGCGCTGTGCGGCGGTGGTCACGGCAAGCTCCCCTCCAGGGTGATTACCCGGCGGAGCCTACCGCCCCAGTAGCCTCAAGGCTTGTGATGGACGAATCCGATACCGGTGACGGACTTCCCGCGCGCCGGGCCGGTGTCGCGCCGGTGCGTAGTGCGCTGGCGGTGGGGCTCGCCCTGACGCTGATACTCGGGGGGTTGTGCGGCTGGCTCGCGCATCGGGCCTATCAGGTGCGGCAGTCCGACCAGTTACGCGAACTGTTCATCGAGACCGGCAAGAAGGGCGCGGTAAACCTCACCACGATCGACCACACTCGCGCCGAAGCGGACGTGAATCGCATCCTGGACTCGGCGACGGGAGTGTTCCGCGACGACTTCGCCAGCCGGTCCGGACCGTTCATCGATGTGGTGCAAAAGGCGCGTTCCACGTCCTCGGGCGTCGTCACGGAGGCTGGTCTGGAGTCGGTCGACGGCGACGAGGGCCGGGTTCTGGTCGCCGTGACGGTCACCACCGCCAGCCTCGACATCGCCGATCAACCGCTGCGGTACTGGCGCATGCGGTTGACGGTCCGCAAAGTCGATGACGGTGCCAAGATCGCGAAAGTGGATTTCGTCTCGTGACCGACGGCAACAGCATTGACGACGCGGTGGACGACGACGCGGTGGACGACGCGGTAGCCGACGACGCGGTGGACGACGCGGTAGCCGACGTGGTGGACGACGCGGTGGACGATGACGTGGTGGGCGACGCGGCAGACGACGACGCGGTGGACGACGACGCGCGCCCCGTTGATGGCCGGTTGCGGATCGTCGCGTTCGGTGTGCTGCCGGCCGTTGTCGTCGCACTCGGTGCCGGTGCGGGTGTGCTTGGGTGGCAGGAATCCTCGGAACGGGAAGTCCGGGCTGCGCGTATCGAATCGGTGGCAGTCGCCCGCGACAGCACGGTGGCGATGCTGAGTTATCGGGCAGAGACGGTTGAGCAGGATCTGCGCTCAGCCCGAGATCGGTTGACCGGCACCTTCCTGGACTCTTTCACCGATCTGATCGACACCGTGGTGATCCCGGGTGCCAAAGAGAAGCAGATCTCCTCGACAGCGCGGGTGTCGGCGGTGGCGTCGGTGTCGGCGACGGCGAAACGTGCGGTTGCTCTGGTGTTCGTCGACCAGGTCGTCACGGTCGGCGCGAATGCCCCCGATTCAGGAAACCCCACCGGCACCGCCTCCAGTGTCCGAATCACCCTGGACAAGGTCGGCGACCGCTGGCTGGTGTCCGGTTTCGATCCGGTCTAGCCGGGCTCGTCGCCGGGATCGGGTTCTTCGAATCCGAACCACTTCTGTTTGATGAGCGAAAAGGTGCCGTCCTCCCTGATCGACAGCAGTCCCTCGTCGAATTGCTTGCGGAGATCGCTGCCGTTGGGAAAGGCCACGCCGTAATCCTCGGGATCGAAGATCGTGCCGACGATCTGTGCGAAGCCGGCGCCCTCGTGAGCGACGAAGTACCGCAGGACGGGTGAGTCGAACACCGCCGCGTCGAGTTCGCCGCGCTTGAGGGTGGCGTAGCAATCGTCGATGGCCGCAACGGCGTTGGCTTGTACGCCGATCGAACGCAGATAGGACGAAGAGTTGGTGTCGGCGACCGTGCAGACCCGCTTGCCGACGAGGTCCGACGGGGCGTTGATCTGGGCGGAAAATCTTTCGACCGTCAGATTAGTGGTCAGCGTGGCGGTGTAGTACGCCACGAAGATGAGGCCGACGAACGCCCATAGCACGGCCAACCCCCGGGTAAGGGTGTGTCTGGGCATGGAATCGGGTTGCCCGGCCAGCATGCCCAGACTCCAGCCCAGCGCCTGGAAGATCCCCGGGAAGTACGACCGCGACACCATAGCGTGGCCGTGACCCCGCTCGGAGAACCAGACGATGTGGGCGGGGATCACCGAAAGGATCACACCCGCGGCCAACCAGATCAGCATGGTTTTCGAGAACAGCAGCCCGAGGAAGTCCGCTATGCCGGGCGCTTTTCGTTCGAGTTGACTGGTCGGGACCGCGATCTGCAGGCCGGAGTTGAGGATGGGCTGGGAGAAGTCGTAGTTCTTCGCGCGATCGGCGGTGATGGAGATGGCGGTGGCCGCGGCGTCGACGCGGCCTTCGGTGACGGCTTTGAGTTGGGCGGCGACGTTCTCGACATTGACGAAATCAAGCGTCCAACCTTTTTGCTTCGCGACGGCCTCGAGGAGTTCGATGGTGAAGCCGGATTTCACGGTGCCGTTTGTGACGACGAAGGGTTCAAGGTCATGGACGGCGACGGTGACGGTGCGCGGTTCGGCCGCGGCGGCGAAGCCGGACAGCCCACCGAGGGCGGCCACCATGAGAACGACGAAGACCGCCGATCGAACCCGCACGCCCGTCACGTTCGGCCCCCCGTTTCGCTACAGTCGGCCGCGGTGGCCGACTCGTTCAACCGGAAATTGACTCGGAGAGAGTCAGTGCTTGCTACAGCGCGAAGCAGGGCTCGTTCCCCGGGGTGTAGTAGGGCACCCCCAGCGGAGTGAAGCAGGGCAACTCCCCGCGGAAGGACGGAAAGGCCAGCCCACCGAGGGGCAGGCCCGGTGCGACGACGGGGGCCGGGTATCCGTAGGGGCGATCCACCTCGGCGCCGATGATCGCCGCGCCGGCGATGTCGGCCCCGACGTGGGTGCATCCGCCGACGTCGACGTAACGCCCACCGACACCACCGCAGACCTCCGCCTGTGCTGCCGGAGCCAGAATGAGTGGTGCTGCCGTCATGGACAGCGCGGTGAGCAGCGTCGCTGCTAAACGTTTGGTCATGACTGCATTATCGCCGCCGGGCCGGTGCTCCGTTACCGGGGGGTCGTCCGCTGACAGCGAACGACCCCCGCCGGGGCGGAGGTCGTTCGTGAGTAGAACGGCGACGAGGGGACGGCGCCGGGAGGGATTAATCGGGTCAGCTGTCGCGCTTTACCTTGACCGGTTCGGCCTTGCGGCGCGTCAGCAGGCGCATCAGGCCGGCGAGCAGCGCGGCCGCCCCGATGCCGACCGGAATCCACCACCACTTGCTGCTGGTCTTCTCGACGGTCTCAGCGGCAACCGCCTTGCTGGCCGCCGCGTCGGGGGCACCGTTGAGCACCGAAGACACCACGCTGGAGGCGACGTTGGCACCGCTGCTCGCCGCACTGCCGGCGACGCTGGCGCCGCTGCTCGCCGCACTGCCGGCGACGCTGGCGCCGCTGCTCGCCGCACTGCCGGCGACGCTGGCGCCGCTGCTCGCGATGCTGCTGGCGACGCTGGCGCCGCTGCTTACGGCACTGCCGGCGGCGCTGGCGGCCGACGAACCGGCGCTGGCGGCGGCGCTGGCGGCCGACGAACCGGCGCTGGCGGCACTGGAGGCGATGTCCTTGGCCCTGTCTTGGGTTTCAGCGCAACTCACCACGACCGATGTGGCGATGGCGAGGCCACCCACCGCGGCCGCGACGCGAGTCATTGTGGTGTTCATAATCCTCAATCTCTCCTAGTGTGGACGGTGGATGTGTGCACATCCGCAGGCAACAACCTAGCAAACAGTTGCGGCCCACTGTCAGGCCTTGGACTTGCAAGACCTTTGACAGTGCGTAATAAGGGTTACGCTTTTGGGGGCGGAGGCGCTGTCGCAGGATCGAGCGGGTGACCGCCGCCACGGGAAAAGGAGCGACGATGCCGTCTCAACCAGCCGCGACGCGGTCTGCCAAAGGGCCCGGTCTGCCACGCGGCAAGACCCTGATCGTGCATTCCGCCGACGGCACCCGGCTGCACACCGAGGTGTTCGGTCCCGCCGACGGCTACCCGGTTGTGCTGGCGCATGGCATCACCTGTTCGCTTCGGGTTTGGCATGAACAGATCAACGACCTGGCCCGTGACTATCGGGTGATCGCCTACGACCACCGCGGACACGGCCGTAGTGCGGTGCCTGGACCGGCGGCCTACAGCCTTGACCATCTCGCGGCCGACCTGGATGCGGTGCTGGCCGCCGCGCTGCGGCCGGGGGAGCGCGCCGTGATCGCCGGGCACTCGATGGGCGGCATCGCGATCAGCGCGTGGTCGGACCGTTTCCGCCACCGGGTCGCCGAGCGTGCCGACGCGGTGGCTCTGATCAACACCACAACCGGTGAACTCGTCGAGAAGATCAAGCTGCTGCGGGTTCCGCCGGCAATGGCCGGTGGCCGCGCCGCGGCCGCCCGCGCCATGATCCGCGCCCTGGGCGGCGCGCCGCTGCTGCGCGGCGCCCAGCCCGGCAGCCGACGCTTCGTGGCGCTGATGGCCACCGGCGACCACGCCGACCCGAAGATCTCCGCTTTCATCCACGATCTGTTCGCCGCCACCCCAGCGGCCGGCCGGGGTGCGTGGGCGCGGGTTCTGGTCGATGAAGTGGGTCCGACACACATCGACCTGACCGGTCTGACCGTGCCGACGCTGGTGATCGGCAGCGCCCGGGACCGATTGTTGCCGATGAGTCAGGCCCGCAAGATCGCCGCCGCCGCACCGAATCTGGTGAAACTGGTTGAGATGCCGGGCGGTCACTGCGCGATGCTCGAGCACCCCGCCGACGTCACCGGATATCTGCGGGAGTTGATCGTGGCAACGAACGCGGCGCCCCGGCAGCGACGAATCAGTTCCTGAGCGCGGCTGCCACTTCCACCGCGGCCCGTTGCCCGGAACGCACCGCCCCGTCCATGAAGCCAGTCCACTCGTCGGCGGTTTCGGTTCCGGCCCAGTGCAACGGCCCCACAGGCTGGCGCAATAGGGGGCCGAACTGCGTCCACGATCCGGGCGGCACCGCGGCGGTCGGCCCACCGGGGGCGAATGATTCGGCACCCCATCGCTGATCGAGGTAGTCGATGGGATTGGCGGCCTGCGGGCCGAAAATCGCGGCGAATCCGGCCAGTGCGCTGCTGCGGCGGCGCTCGGCGGACAGGGCGTCGAATCCCCGGGCGTCGACGAAACCTAGCAGCACACCCGGCCCGTCGGACGCCGGGCCGACGTCGAAGGTGATGAACACCGGCCCCTCATCGGACAGGGACTGCCCGGAGAGTCCCTTATCGCGCCAGAATGGCCGGTCGTAGGCGGCGTAGGCCTTGGTCAGCGCCCCCTGCGGCCAGCGCTGCGACAACTGCTGGTATTCGATGCGCGGGGCGGGCGCGATATCGATGTCGAGTCGGTGCGCCGGTGGAATGGCCATGATGGCGCGCCGCGCCTCGAACACCCCGTCTGATGACATCACCGCCACCGCGGCATCGGACCATTCGATGCGGGTGACCGCGGAGTTCAGTCGCACCCGCTTGCCGAGTTCGGCTGCCATCGTGGCGGCGATCTGGTGGCTCCCGGCCGGGAAGTGATCCTGTTGGGCGCCGCCGACGACGTCGAGCATGCGGTCCAGGCCGCCGGCGGCGTTGACGTAGCGCACCGCGTGCAACATCGACACCTCGTCGGGTTCGGCGCCCCAGGTCACCCGAGACAGGATCGCCATCAGGTCCCGGGAGGACGGGGAAGCCCCGATCGAGCGCAGCCAGCCGCCCAGGCTCATAGTGTCCAGGCTGGCTGCCGCCGGCGCCGACCATGGTGCGGCGACGCTGACGCCGCGGGCGATGCGGGCGAACTGCCACTGGATGCGGCCGATGTCGAGTAGCGCGAGCAGTCCGAGTCGGGGGATGGTGCCGCGGTAGGAGCGAACCCTGCCGCGCCACCGGATCAGGTTGGTGCCGTCGTTGTAGGTGGGCATGGTGTCGACGCCGAGATCGGCGGCCAGTTTGAGCACCGCGTCCTGGGTGGGCCCGACGAAGGACGCACCGAGGTCCACCGGGATTCCGGCCAGCATCGCGGAGTTGGTCCGCCCGCCCACCCGGTCGCGTCCCTCCAGCACCACGGCGTCGAATCCGCCGCGGGTGAGTTCCCGCGCCGCCGTCAAACCCGCCAGACCCGCACCGATCACAATCACGTCGTGTGTCATGACTTCAGTCTGGCCGACGCCGGCGCGCAGTGCGGGGTCGACTGCGGCGATGGCACTGTCAAAGCTATGGTGGTAAGGCCGTGAAAGTCCTCACCGCCCTTTTCGGGCCCACCGACGCGATCGACCGCGCTCGCGCATTGCGTGAGGCGGGCGCGGCCGGAGTATTCACTTTTGAGGGCCCGCACGACGTGTTCGCGCCGCTGACCTTGGCCGCGACCGTCGGCGGTCTGGATCTGATGACCAACGTGGCAATCGCGTTTCCGCGCAACCCGATCCAACTCGCCCATCAGGCCTACGACCACCAACTGCTGTCCGGCGGCCGGTTCACGCTGGGTCTGGGCACGCAGATCCGGACCCAGATCGAAAAGCGCTACGGCGCCGAGTTCGAACGGCCGGTGGGCCGGATGCGCGAACTGGTCGGGGCGCTGCGGGCGATCTTCGCGACCTGGCAGACCGGTGAGCGGTTAGACTTCCGCGGCGAGTTCTACCGGCACACCCTGATGACGCCGACATTCAATCCCGGACCCAATCCCTTTGGCCCGCCGCCGATTTACGTCGGTGCGCTCGGCCCGCAGCTGACCCGGGCGACCGCGGAGGTGGCCGACGGGCTGCTGGTGATGCCGTTCGGTTCGACGCGTTTCCTGAGTGAGGCGACGATGCCGGCGGTACGCAAGGGGTTGGCCGCCGCCGGCCGCGAGGAGTCCGATTTCGCGCTCGTGCCCGAGATCATCGTCTCGGCCGGGGCCGACCACGACGCCACCCGTCGCCTGCTGTCCTTCTACGGCTCCACCCCGGCCTACCGTCCGGTGCTCGACGTGCACGGCTGGGGTGATCTGCAACCCGAACTCAATGCGATGTCTAAGCAGGGCCGCTGGGACGAGATGGTCGGCCTGATCACCGACGAGGTGTTACACACCATCGCGGCCTGCGGCACACCGGCGCAGATCGCCGCCCACATCCGCGGGCGAGTCGCGGCCACCGAGGGCTTGGCCGACACCGTCTGCCTCTATCAGCCCGGGCCGATCCCGACCGACGCACTGGCGGGAATCGTCGAAGAACTGCGCGACTAG
>Ga0210003_1000910_pt1 | contig 26418 bp, 21 predicted proteins | sample LantaG_FD_182804 | JGI IMG/M metagenome (GOLD analysis project Ga0210003, IMG submission 182804) | Deep subsurface microbial communities from Baltic Sea to uncover new lineages of life (NeLLi) - Landsort_02402 metaG (SPAdes) (version 2) | ecosystem: Environmental > Aquatic > Marine > Oceanic >... | reverse complement strand
ACTTCCGCCGAAACCGGCGCCGAAGGCCGAGGCCGCAATTGCGCCAAGGTCGCGAGCACAGCGCGCCAGAAAGACGGTTTCAGGCACCTGATTGCCGAGCAGTGTTTCGGCAAGCTGCTGGGAGCGTGTCACCTGCCGGTCGAATTCAGCCAGGTCACCCGCCGCAAGAGCAGTACTGGCGGCGGGCACAATCTGTTCGCTTTCAGCGAGGAAATGTTCAAGCCGTTTGAGCAATTCTTCGGAGCCGAACTGCTTATCGCTTGCCTGTTGAAGCACGTTTCGCAGATGGTCTGATGCATCGGGACTGCTTGCTATCGCGGCGGCCAGGTGTGGGTCTGCACGTCCGGTTGTTTTGTTCCATATCCGGACCGCACACTGAGAAAGCTTTGAGAGGCGGTTGTATTTTTCCATCGCAGCACCGGTCTTTTCTGCGATTACTCCGCTTGAGGCAATGGCTAAGACGTAGTCGGACGGAAACTCGATATCGCGTTCAAATCGCGCAGGACAATAAGAATACTGGCTGAGTATATTGGCCTGGCAGCAAAGAATAGCTGTGTGGTCCTCGCTGCCGCCGAATGTGCCGACGCCCTTGTCACCGGCGAGTGTGCCGAAGTTCCGGCCGTTTTCAATCGTGGCAAGGTAGGCGGCGAGGTCTGCCGGGCCGCTGATATTGCTGTGGTATTCTTCGCGGGATGTAAAATCGTTGAGAGCTGAGAAAACCAGGAAAAAACCGACAATCATCGCGCTGGAACTGCCCATTCCCGCAGCCGGCGGTAGGTCGCCGGCGAAGGCAATCTCGGCACCGAACAGTGGCCCGGGAAAATTCGTCACCAACCGGCGGGCGACTGTCATCGGATAATTGCACCAATGCTCCGGGCGTGGTTGAAGTTGGTCGTCGATTGGGAACTCTACTTGCTCGCCGCCGGCGACGTCGAGAATCCGAACGGTATTATCCTGACGTTTGGCTGCTACGAGACAAAATCCGTTTTCTGCGGTGGCCACAATACTCCTGCCGCCGGCGTAGTCGGTGTGCTTGCCGAGCACTTCAATTCGGCCGGGGACAAAAAAAACGCTGGCCGCTGCTCCATCATCGAGACCGGAATCTCGCAGCACCTTCGCACAAGCGAGAAAAATCTCGGCTTTGTTTTCACTTTCGGGAGGACCAAGACCCTTCGAGACCAGACGAGCTTTTATCTGCGGCAGGTCAGAAAAAGCCCGCAGGGTCAGCGGCTCGTTCACAGTGACACCTCCACGTCGGCGAGTGCAGCCGCGACTGATTTGATGTCCTCACGGCCGGACATATCCAGGACGGGCGCTCGCAACTGCACTACGTGAAATCGCTGGCCCAGGTGGTCAATCGCATACTGGACGGCATCTGGCAGCTCAAGCTCTCCGCGCGCCGAGGGTGAAATAGAGCGGCAGGCTCTGAAGATAGCGGAATTAAATCGCCAGCAGTTCATACTGACGTAGATAGGTTTTGGGACTGAAGCGATGACACTCGAACCGGGCTTTTCAATGATTTGGGTCAGACAGCCATCGCTGTCGGCCTGAACAATAGCGAACTTCTCAATGCGCTCAGGTGGAATGTTACTGTCAGCGAGCAGCGCTTCTCGGTCAAAGGCAACTAAGCCGGGCCCATCCAGCTCGTGCAAGGACTTGAGAGCTTGCAGAGTGTAATAGTTGTCCGAGTTAACCACGAGAAAATCCTCGCCTGCGGTGAATTGTTCGGCAGCGGCGACGGCGTCGGAGGTTCCCAGCGGTTTGGCCTGGACAGCAAATTCAATGTTCACGCGTTGACAGTCCAGCGACGCGTAATAGTCTCTAATCTCGTCATTTTCAGGCCCGATGACCAGGCAGATGCGCCGATAGCCGGCGTCGGCCAGGGCGCTGATGACATAGTCAAGGAACGGACGGTCGATGGGAATCATTGCCTTGACGCCGGTTTTGGCAACGGCGTTTTGCTCTTCGGTAAGTCGGGCGGAGTCGTCGGGCTCTTGCATTCGCGTGCCCAGACCCCTGGCGAGTATGACGGCTTTATCCATATTCACCACCTAAGAGAAGTCAAACCTGCTCGACTGTCACGTCGGCGATGTCGCCTCCGCCACGACTACCGATGGGTCTTCTTCTCCGATAATATTGAGAACCTTAATACCTGCGAGCTGGCAGTAGGCCTTGAATGGAAGTTTGAGGTCGCCGTATATGAACAATTGGTGGAATCCCTTAATGTCGCGCGAGTCTTTTACATCGTCCACTTCGATTTCAAGAGAAGTTCGGCAGCCGCCGGAGGGCGGGGTATCGATATTGCGAAGGACGCGTCCGGTGCCGAGGATTATTTTTTCCGGACCAGCAAAGTCTATAACGGTAACCTTCTGGTCGATGCGCCAAAGGACCTGCATTGCGACGCCGATGTTGGATTCGGAGTGGCTGCGCAGAATGAACGGCGCAGGGGGTTTGTCAAAACCGTCGAGTTTAGTCGCGCAGGAGCAATGGGCGCCCATCAGTGTGTTTTTGATGGTATTTGGCGCGGGGTCCTGCATAAAGCCGGGCCGGTCGAACAGAAGGTTTGTAAGGCGTGTTGAGATAGCTGCCTTCCAATCGGCCTCGCAGGTGCCGAGTCCGCCCTCATCGCGTAGCCGTGAGAAGGCCATACAGGGCGGCTGAATCAGGTGTCGAGTAACCGGGCCGAGGCAATCCATCGAGAAGCCCTGGCATTCTTCGGCGGCCATAAGACGTCGGCAGACGATGTAGTTCTTGGCGGCGTTGAGGATGTCGCGTTTGGTCGGCTCGACAATCTTTTTGGCGTTGTTGGCATAGTGGTCGGCCATAGCTCGCACTTCATCGCTTTCCTGAACTTTCTTGAATTCCTCGATGAAGCGGCTTTCAGGGATATAGTGTAGAGTCGTACCAACGACGTCGAGCTTTTTGTCCCTGACCTGATCGCCTTTGACGATGCAGATACGGGTGTTCTTCATCTTGTGGATGGTACTGAGCATCCGCATACCGAAGTCGAGCCACTGTACATCCTGCGTGGCGGCGACAAAGACGCCGGGGATATTCCGGCTTCCCTGGAGGTCACCGGTAAAGGAAGTCCCCATCGGGCTGAATACAATCGTAGGGATGTTGCCGCGGTTCTTAGCGATGTTGTTGGTGTGACTCCAGGAACGGAACCCAGTATGATGCAGGCACATACTGATAATCATTAGTCCGTCCGGCGGGGTTTTCTTAAGATTCTCGAGGAAAGAGTTGACGAGGTCAGGGCTGTGGAGCGGCTCGGGCGAAACCATCAAGTCGATACCAAACTTTTTGGCGGCGTTGGTCAGCACATCGGTGTATTGGCGCTGGCGGGCTTTGATGTCGTAGGCGGCGCCGGGCCAGCCCATCCAGTAGCGTTCGATATTCGGGCGAACGAACGCCGCCCGAATCAAAGGCTTCTTCGCAGGCTTCGCCTCGGCAGCGAACAGCGACGAGGCGAAGTCGAGCGCGCCCAACTCCGTAGCCGCCGCCACAGTGCCCGCCGCTGCAAGGAAACTGCGACGATTCATCACAAGAGGACAGCCGGATTCAACGTGAGTTTTGTTGGTTTGCATTATGATTCCTCCTAAAATGTAATGTGCCATTTACCATTTCTTAAAGATACGCACAATATATACAGACTACAGTTGATTGTCTACTGAATTATTAAATCAAACGGCGAGATATAATCGCCGTGCTTATCAGCGGCTGCTTTTAGACGTTTGCGAACTTCGGCGAAGGTATCAAAGAGAATCTGAGGCGTATCGGGGACCTTTTGTTCGTAGATATTTTCAACACGGTCGAGCTTGGCGAGGTTTTCCGGTATGCGAATCGTGAACTGCTGAATATAGTCGGGCTGGGTGTATTCCGTGCCGAGATGGTCTTTGAACAGTTTTTTCAGGTCTTCATATTTTGGGATTAAGCCGGTCGGTGTTTTGATGGCATCAACATCGCCGTTTACGCGCAGTTCAGCCCATAAAATCCAGACTTTTTTGTCGGCCATACCGTTTAGATATTTGCCGTCTTTGCCTCTGAGGAAGTAATTAACCGAGAAAACCAAAGGTGGGTTGTCAATGCCTTTTGCGAAATCGAGATTGTTCTGGATATACCGGCCGAGGGGGATTGAAAGGAAATCGAGATTCGACATTAAATTGAAGGTCCTGACGCCTTCTTTGCCGAGGGTTGCGGCGGTGGTTTCCGACTCGAGGGCGGCCCCTTTTATGATAATGCCCTCGGTCCAGTTAAAGGCCTGCTCGACGGGGACCCAGGTGTCACTGTCGCGTCCGCCATAGACGATGCCGCCGACGAGGACACCTTCCGGGTCGTCGAGTAACGGGTCGCAATTGCTAAGGCCGGGGATGTTCAGACAATAGCGGGCGTTTCTGTGCGATGCGGTGATTTCATTGCCGTCGGCGTCTTTTTTGCCTTTATGCCATTTGCCGGAGTGATTCGTTCCTTCAGTCGGCAATTCAGCGCCCATACCGAGCCAATGCGGTTTCTTGTTACTATCAATTAAGACGTTTGAGAAGATAACCTCCCCAGGTTTAGTGAGGGCCTCGTGAATGACGGGGTCGTCTTCCGAATTGACATCTTGAATGATGCCGAAAATACCCTTCTCAGCATTTACGCAGCGAATTTGTTTGTCCTTTTTACGGAAGTAAGCAATATCATCACCAACAATGGTTTGTCCCGGTATCATAGATGTAGAGGTTTTTCCACAGGCGGATGGGAACGCGCCGGCTAAGTAAGTTACGCGGCCGGCCGGGCCGTGAGCGCCCATAACGAACATATGCTCTGCAAGCCAGCCTTCTCTTGAGGCTTCTTGAATGGCCAATCGCAGAGCCAGTTTTTTGAGGCCTATTGTGTTGCCGCCATATTGGGTGTTGACACTGTAAACGAGGTTTTCTTCGAGGTCGATGTAAACACGGCGCTTATCGATATTCCTGCTTACGGCATTTTCCAATTCGCCTTCGGAATGGATAAACCTGAAGAAATCGCCTGATGTGCCGATTTTTCTGAACTGCTCGTATCCGGAGCGATATAGGATGGTCTCGCTATGAGCGACGTAAGGAGAATCGGTTATCTGAATACAGGGTATAGAGAAATCTGAATCGAGTGGGCCGAGGCAGAAAAAGCATACCAGCATTTCGCGTCCGAGCATCGAATCTTTCAAGAAAGAGCGGACCTCTTCGACTCCGGTGCTCTTTTCAATGGAATTGAGACTTTCGCCTAACTGCGAGCCCGGCGGTAATAAATATTTCGTTCTGGCTTTGTCGCGGGCCTGGTCGTGGTATCCATCGAAGTGACAGGTGTGGCCGGTGATGTTAAGTGGTATTTCTTCGCCGGTCTTTATTGCCAGCTCGCGGATATAAGCGACATCGGCAGACGAACCGGCAAAGACAAAAACCGAAGCCGGATTCGTAAGCTCAATCGCATCGGCAACAAAAACGTGCATCTTCGGGTTTGCGATTTGCATTAGGTTCTGATAATTCCTACTGTCTAATTTGTCTTGAAGGAGCCCAATGTATTTTTCCTGCATAGTCTCTTTTCCTTTCTTCATAGAACTGTATGTCCTTCGAAGGTGTTGTTCCCTACCCAAAATACGATTACCGTGCAAACGTAAACATGATTACGCCATCTCCGGATTTGGGATCTATCCAGAGTATCGAATTCCTAATCAACTGACCCAGGATGTTTTCTACAGCTACTTGCAGAATCTTCTTCTTGGCATTGAAGATATTATCATAAAACTCCTCTAATAACTTACATGATTTTTCATCCTCAGCATAGCTTTTCTCGGCTGGGGCAACGATACCGCGAAGAGTCGCCACAACGCAGTGCGGGTAGATACCAACCGACACAGACCTTGGTGTTATGGGTATATGGCATTTGGCGAACGCAGCAACAGCCTCAGCAATCTCGGATTGTAATTTTTCGTTTTTGTCCATACAACCCTCTTAAATTATACCTGACGCCACTTGTTTTAGATCCGGTATTGTCTCGTTTGCAAACCTTAACCCAGGCGGGATCCTATCAACAGTGAGTTGAAGCACTTTTCCGAGCATGTCTTGGCCCTCTTTCTATTACCTGATTTTTAGATTGCTCCCCATAGTCGCATGTGTCGGATGACGTCTCCTGACTTGATAGAGGTGCCATTGGCACACCCGGTCACATTGCAGAACGAAATTGCATTATTAAAATCGAGCTTGGGCGTTAATCCAATAACAACCATATCCGCATCGGGCTTGCAGTTGCAGTTGACCAGTTTTTTGAACATAACGCCGCAGTGCGGGCAGTACAATTCGTCTTTCACGCCGTCTTCCAATTCGCCTGACAGGATAATCTTGTCGAAATCGCCCTCAATTGCCGAAAGAACAAATTCGCCCTCCATGCCTGGACGCTTAAATTTAATCCGCAGTCCGGGAACACCGTTTATTTCGTGTTCCCTATCAATAATATTGCAGCCGTTAGGACAGTATGCTTCGGCTACAACATACCTCACTTTTTCCTCGTCCGTCTCTTTTGTGCCTTTTTTCCGCTGGGGCAGCGGAATAATCAATCTCCCGTCTTTGCTGAATCGTTCCATGCGTAATTCCTTTTTTCCTGACATTTACCTATGAGTCTTTTCCCAAAAAACAGATAATCAAAAATCGGAAACTGGTATTCCCTTATCAGATAGTAGCTTCAACACTTGACCTGACCGTTCTGGTGGACAGTTAAACTGCTTCGCCCAATTAGGTTCTGCTAATCTACCAGTCAATGTTTCCCATATGGCTGCTGGACGTGGTTCACACTCTAACCAACCACCAGAAACCTTATGTACTCTTATCCCCACTTCCTGCAACACTTCCACTACCTGTTTGGCGTGTTCAGGTTCATGACCCAAATCAGGCCGCTGCCACAAATCGCAAGCAACACCAAGATTAAGTATAAATTCCGTCTCTACTGGCTTGCGACTTCGCCGTGGCCTCTCAATTTGGTAGCGTGTCGCAATCTTTTCAGCAGCCTCCATAATTCCCATAGCTATCATGGTATCTTCTGGCAGCTCCGCCAGATGTTTGCGGCCGTGACCGGTAAGAACATAAATGCCTCGTGCACCAACACTTCTCGCCAATTGAATGTCGTGTGGATGGTCACCAACCACAAATGACCATTGCAGATCGATGTGATAATTCTTAGCCGCTTTCTGCACCAAATAGGGCTTAGGTTTTATACAAACACAATCGTCCAAACGGCTGTGTGGGCAAACATAGACATCGGTAATTTCAACGCCTGCCTCAGCAAGTGCGGCGACGATGCCACGGTTAACACGATTTGCATCACGGCGACTAATTCTGCCCTCGGCGATTCCGGCCTGATTAGTCACAATGAAGAGGAGAAAATAATCCTGAAGTCTTCGTAATGCCTTGAAGGTTTCTGGAAAGAAGACCACATCAGATGAGTCTTTCAAATACCCACCATCTTCGATTATTGTACCGTCCCTGTCAAGAAATATCGCAGCATTCTTATTACTACGCATGAACATCACGACCTTCACCATCAATTTCTTTATCTAAACCAATGGATATAAGCTTGCGCAGGCAGGCGCTACAACGTATCTGAGCCTCTGAGCGTGGGGCGGATTCGCCTGCCATCAAGGCAACTGCGTCTCCGCTTGTAAATATACCCACAGGGCGGCGATGAACGCCTGCCTGCGTGACAATTACTAACTGATGGATCCTATGCTCCGACATTAGCTGGACCGCCTCATGGACCAGGGTATCGGGCGAGATAGTCAGTATCTTAGGACTCATCATGTCCTCAGCGGTAATTGGTGATAGGTCCTTGCCATAGAACCCAATCAAGTCCGTCTTCGAGATGACCCCACAGGCGTTAAGACGTTCATCTATCACCACAATAGTAGAAACATCATTGTCGAGCATTATTCTTGCAACTTGGGCCGCGTTTGCATCGACTCCGCATGTGACCACGCCCCTGTGCATAAAATCCCTAATAATTCGGTCCATGCTTTTTATTCCTTCTACCCACTATCTGTCAGCAGAACATGCCATACTCAACTCACAAAAAAGCCAGCATCCAAAGATAGGTTTGCTGGCCTGTATCTTGTCCCGCCATCTATAAATGGACCGCAGGCAACGTACTTCAACAGCTTTTCAGGCAAAAAGAAAACCGGCAACAGTTTTACATATCCCTACTGTACTGTCTACCGGCCTATTCTCCAGCAGGTAGCTCAAAGCCACCCCCTGTCAATCTGCCCGTCTAATTTATCAACTTCGCGTATTTTATCAATCTTTTAAGGTATGTCCATAAAATATTTAAAAAGTTTTTTCGCCGGGCTTTTGTGGTTCTGTATTATCGCTCAACGATGAATCCTCAAGGGTGAAGACGATAATGCGCTCCCCAGTTACGGTACTAATATCTGTGTGCAGGCTTTTTACCCTCTTTCCGGTTATCTCTGCTACTATAGGCTCCAGAATTGGGCGTGCTTTTTCGAGAAGCTCCCTTCTAACCTGCTTGATGAGCGTCCGTCCTTTGGCGTCGCTGCTTGCCTTGGCAAGTTGCTGTTCTGCGGGAGTTAAAACACGTCTTAGCCGAATTACAACCATGTCGTCAATGATATAGGTCTTGGTCTCATCAGGTCCCCGCCCCATATATTCTTTCTCAAACTTGATCAGGGCTTGGCTGATATCGGCCTCAATTTGTCCTTTGCTCTTCGCCATACATAACCCTTCCGCCAAATGCAGTCATTCAGCGAAAGCCTCTTTAATTAAGTCCAAAAAAAACCAGGGGATTGTAAACTATCGAGCTGGTTGGTGTCAACCCCATTAGAGACTTTTTTCCTCACCGTGCTGGAGAGTGTTTCATTTGTGCCTCTCAGGATGCGAGGGTCTCTAACGGGGTCAACCTGTTTTCAAGCAGGTATAATTTTTTTTTAATTTTGCCTTACATCTTGTCTCATACCAGCAAATACAGCTCCACTGAGTAAAACGCGGGCAAACGCGGGATTTATAAGTGACATTTTGGTCCACGGGCCCGGCTGTATGTGACAAAATGCGGGGTCAAACGCTTGCTTTTCAAGGCACAAGAAGATACAATATTTTGTGTACCATAGGACAGGCCCAAAATGGCTTTTTAACGGATGTGTGCGACCAAGTATAAAAATGGTTTTGTGCTTTTGTAATTATCTTTGAATACTGTACTTATAGATTTGCCAGGAGGAGTGCTATGTGCACAAAGCAAATCTTGCCAGTTATCGTTGTTTCGCTGCTGGCTCTGGTCGGCAGCGCTTCGGCTGCAGAAGTTGACTGGACCAATGGTGACGCTGCGAACGACTCCTGGTGCACACCTGGAAACTGGGCTCCTGCGGGTGTACCCGGCGCCGGTGACACCGCGGTCATCAGCACACCTGCGCAAGGCCCCGTAATCGATTGCAGCGTAGATGTTGGTACCATACAGGGACCTGCATGGGGGACAAGCGGCAGCCAAATGATGGATATCACAAGTGGCACCGTTGCCGTGGGTGCGTGGGCCAGAGACACAAGCGGGACCGGAACGCCCACAATTAATATAAGCGGCAGCCCCGACATTACGATTGGCGGCGATTGGTGGCGTGGGCCGGATAAGGGAACCTGGATTGTTAATATAACCGGCAGCCCTACTATTGTCGTCGCAGGTGACTGGAGGGGAGCCGATGAAAGCAGTGGAACTATTTCTGTCACTATGAGTGGCGGCCAAGTTAGCTGTTCCACATTTTTGATCGGCGACGAAGGTGGTGGTGAACTTACCGTCAGCGGCTCCGCTACTATTGTTACCGATGAGATGGATCTGGGCGGGACGCGAGGTACCGCGCCTATCACGCTCAATATGACCGGTGGGTACATAGGCATCAATGGTGCGCTCAAGGCCCCCGCGAACTCAGACCGTGATGGTGCAGTTACCATAAACCTGCATGGCGGGACTATTGAGTGTGATTCCTTCACACACGCCGGCGTAGCATACTCTACGGATATCACCAAGGGCACATTGATAATAGCCGGCGATGTGAGTAGTGAAATTAACGATGATGTTACTGCCGGCTATATTAGAGCCTATGGCGGGAAAGGCACAGTAAATGTTGACCTAATTGAGAGCAACACGGTAGTAACAGCTTCTGAGCCTGAAAGGGCCCACGAGCCGAGCCCGGACAGTGGCGTCGAAAATGTGTGCCCGGATGTAGTCCTTATCTGGACGCCCGGAATCTACGCGGCGGACCCGAACGCACACAGTATCTACCTCGGCACTGATTTCAACGATGTGAACGATGCCAATACTACGGTAACTTTGGACGTGTACAAAGGCAGTCAGAACCTTGACGCCAACAGCTATGATCCCCCCGGGTTTCTTGAATTTGGCCAGACTTACTATTGGCGGATTGATGAGGTCAATTCGACTCACCCCAACAGTCCATGGAAAGGTTATATATGGTACTTCACTGTCGAGGACGGAAAGGCGCGTGACCCCAGCCCTGAGGACAGTGCCTGGGCTGTGCCCGTAGATGCGAACCTTAGCTGGACGCCGGGGTGCCTTGCAGCTTCGCACGATGTGTACTTCGGCACCGACTGGGACGATGTGAACGATGCCAACAGAACCAACCACGCGAATGTTGATTACAACAACGTTGATGTCAACAGCTATGACCCATGCGGCCTTATAGTAGACACCACCTACTACTGGCGGATTGACGAGGTCAACGGTCCCAATACGTGGAAGGGCGATGTGTGGAGCTTTGACGTAATTGACTCATTTACAAATTCCCTTGAGATGAAATTCATTCGTATCCAGCCGGGCACATTTGAGATGGGCAGCGAGGACGGCGAATGGGACGAGAGACCCGTCCATGACGTAAACATCAGCCAGCACTTCTACATCCAGGAGGTGGAAGTTACCGCGGCCCAGTATCAGTTGTTCGATCCAACTTATGTCGGCTCCGGAGAGGCTACGGGTATAAGCTGGCACGACGCCAATGCCTTCTGTGAATGGCTAAGTCAGCAGGAGGGCAGGTCATACCGTCTGCCGACCGAGGCAGAATGGGAATATGTCTGCCGGGCTGGCACCACCACGCCTTACTCGTCCGGCGGCAGTCCGCCGTCACCCGACACCCCGAATCCCTGGGGCGTGATGAATATGCACAATTCACCGAGGGAGTGGGTTTGGGACTGGCACGGAGAATACTCTTACGAGGACCAAACCGACCCGGTCGGCCCTGAGCAGGGCTTTGCCCGGGTTGTTCGCGGCGGCGGGCTGGACAACGATGATTCTTACTACTATCGGTCATCCAACCGTGCCGGCATAGCGCCCGGGTTCGCAGGCGGTGACCACGATATTAGTTTCCGCCTTGTATTGGCTGAAATGCCTACTACCAGTCCTGAGCCGTACCAGGCGCCGTTTACGCGCCAATGTATCAAGCAGGGCAGCGGCTACGTCTCGCAAGGTCCTGACCCTGATGAACCGTACTTCAACCAGCGTCCTATGCTGCCGATTCCGCCTGATGACGCTTCGAGAAATGAGATAGATGCGGCGGGTCTGCATCCATCGTTCAGAGGACACAACCACAGCCCGGGTATGGAGGTGTGTCCCAACGGTGATGTCTTGATGATTATCTACACCTCTTACAGTGAGTACGAAGAGGGGGTGTCATTGATGGCGGCGCGTTTGCGCTTTGGTGCTCTTCAGTGGGATATGCCGACGCCGATGTTTGATTTTCCCGGCACCAACGACCACGCCCCGATGCTGTGGAACGATGCCAACACGCTGCACTTTTTCTGGGGCTGCCCTGAGTTACCGGATAAGAATCCAAATCCTTATCCCTTCCAGTGGACTTCTTCAACCGACAGCGGTGCGACCTGGGACGAGGTCAAATTCCCTGACTTTATAGGCTCAATCGGCTCGCACTCAAGGCAGCCAATTAACTCAGCACTTCGAGACGGTAATACGCTATATGTCTCCAGTGACGGAAGCGGCGGCCAGTCTGTGCTGTGGAAGAGCGATAACAACGGACAGACGTGGTATGACCCGGGCGGACGCACGTATGGACGCCACACAACTTTCGTATTCTTAAATAACGGTGACATCCTCGGTATGGGCGGAAAGAACACGGACTATAACGGCACCAAGTACATGCCGAAATCCATTTCCGACGATGGGGCAGCTTCGTGGGATGAATTTGGCACACCTTTCTGTTATTTGGGTAGTAATCAGCGGCCTTGCATTGTAAGGCTGGCCAGCGGAAATCTGTTTTTCTGCAGTGATTACCAGAAAAGCTGGGATTGCGACCAGCCGGCAGGTATAACCGAATACGGCTCCCTGGTTGCACTCTCACTTGATGAAGGCCAGACCTGGCCTTACATTAAGAAGATTCCTACTGCTTTGCCTCACGAGTGCTTGTGCTGGGAGTGTGGGAATGTTGGGACTCTGGGCTACTCAGCGGCGCGTCAGGCACCGAATGGGATTATTCATGTGATTACCACTATGAACCATCCCTGTCAGCATTTCGAGTTTAACGAGAAATGGATACGCGACGCCAATGCAGGCGCTGACCTGCCGCCCGACCCGGGCGAGAGCGGAACTGTGAATCAGTATCAGGAGGATTATCCCGGCGGCGGGACCAAGGCGACCTGGAGCGCCAAGATTTGCGATGACGGCCGATACCTCTTGCACGGCACCGAGACCTCGTATTACGAGGACGGCCAAAAGCAGTATGAAGTCACTTACTACAACGGCCGCAAAGTCGGCGCGGAAACCTATTGGGGCCCCGATAGTGTCAAACAGTGGAGCTGGGACCACGATGAGCCCAACGACAGCAGTGTGTGGACGCAGTGGTGGCCTAACGGACTCAAGCATATCGAGTCGAGGTGGCACTATGGTGGCATGGTTGCCCACGGTGACACACACTTTTGGGATTGGTGCGGAGAGCCCGAGGCTGCGTGGAATTTCAACGATGGCGACCGCACGGGTCCGGCAGCGCTACCGCCCCCGCAGGTCAGGGACGCTGATTTGACTGATGACGATTTTGTCAACTATTCAGACCTGAAGGTCTTCACGGACAACTGGTTGTTGTCAGGGCCGGCAGGATATAACATGGCAGACTTGAACTGTGACGGTGACGTAAAGATTGACGATTTTGCCTTCTTTGCTCTGCAGTGGCTTATGAGTTGTCCGTAGCCGGTAAGATATTGACTTGTAAAATTCCGGGGAAAATAAGGGATTAAGCCTTTTCTACTTATAGATGATGTGTTTGCGGGTTTTGAATGAGGTGTATCATGTGGAGAAAGCTGAGTTTCCTGATTGCTGCTGTTTTGGTTTGGGGTTTGGTTGACAGCGCCGGCGCTGGGGTGGTTATCATGCAGTGCGACGTTGGTGGATGTGGCCCGTTGCAATCCGGCTGGATCGGGCTGGGCGGTTGCGGGACGTCTATCGATGTCGGCGGCACCGGCATCGACGTGACCCTGGCCACCGGCAACCCGGGCGCCTGCGAATGTCGCAACGAAGGCGGCAGCGGCCCTCTGGCGGATGTCGAAACCGATTTGCTGTTTGCCAATGATGAAGAATCGAGTCCCGGCTCGGATTTCATTATTACGTTTAGTAACCTGATGCCGGGTATGACTTACCGGCTACTGAGCTACCATAACCGTTCAGATGAGGGGGATACTACCATTCCCAACGTCACTATTACGGGGGCGACAGTCGTTTCGGTGCCGGCCAGTATCGTTCAGAATCACGCTATCATGGACAATCCCGCCGAATGTATTTTCATTGCCGGTGCCGGTGACGTCTCTATCCGCTTTCAGGGTCCGGACGGTGGATGTGCCGGCTGTCAGGCGTTTTTGAACGGTTTTGTTCTTGAATATGCCGGTCCTACGATAAGTTTTGATTCGGAGTCGTCCGGCGGCATTGAAAGTATCAGCCCCGCGTTTATCCAGGTTAACCTGACCAATCCTGTAGGGGGTGCAACGTACTCGGTGAGCTCCGCCGTCACGGGCGGGACGGCGGAGGGCAGCGGCGTGGACTATACGCTGGACCCCAATACCTTTACTTTCAATCCCGGCGAAACCAGTAAAACAATCAGTGTCGATATTATACAAGACGGTTTTATCGAAGAAGATGAGACAATCATCGTGGACCTGTTCGAGCCCACCGGCCCGGATGTCATGCTGGGAATATCGCAGCACACCTACACGATTTCTGATTTGGCGCCGAAGGTTTCCTTTGATAGCGCCACCAGCATCGGTCTGGAAAGCAGTACTCCGGCAAATATCAAAGTAAAGCTCTCTCATGCCAGCGACCAGATAGTTACGGTGAACTACGCGGTTGCAGGCGGCACGGCCACAGGCGGTGGCGTGGACTATACGCTGCTGGGTGACGGCACGCTGACCTTCGGGCCCTGTGATGTAACCGAGTACATAAGTATCAGCATTGTGGATGATGCAATCACTGAAACACAAGAAACTATCCAGCTGGCGCTGTCGGACCCGTGCAACGCCACGCTGGGGACACCCGCGCAGCACACTTATTCAATCCTGGACAATGAGCAGGGGGTGTATTTCGACGGATTGATGTGGTACTACTCCGATTACCCGAACCCGCTGACCGTGAACCCGGACGGTCAGCTCGAGTGGGTGCCCGAAAAGGATGAACAGTTTATTACGCGGCTTTCGGAGCACCCTTTCAGCAGCACCGGTGATGTCGTGGAGATTAGTTACTGGTGGATGAGCGACGGGGAAGGTCATGAGAGTCACCCTGAGTGTGAAATTGGCTGCCAGAGAAACGATGAAGGCTGCCCATGCGACTATGACGATGATATCCAATGCTTAGCGGGAACCAGTGACATGCGTGTCGGCCTGTTCGAGGCAGACGGAGAATATATCACAGGCGACGGATTTGAAGTATACGGCAGCTCCATATTTGAGGGCTATAAAGGCTACGGGTGGCGCTTTGGACCGCACATGGACAGCTCCCCTACCTATTGGAAAGATTGTGCCAACGAAACTCACAAGACCGGCCAATTTCAGAAAAAGCCCGTCAGTTTGAGCAATCTTTTGAGTACTAATGATGGGCTTTCGAGTAATGATGACCCGATTCCCGGCTTTGAGCTGCCCCCTGGAGAGTTTTCTTTATTTACCATACGGCTGGAGCGGTTATCTTCGAGCAGTGTGGAATTATCAATTACGCTAAACGACAGGACATATACCTGGACCGACGATGACAGCGACGAGCAGCCACAGAAGATAGATGTCCTTGCCGTCACCATGCGTAACGGCCGGCCTTACAGTATATTGACCCTGGGCCCTGTCTGCCGAGTTACTGCCGATTTCGATGGCGACAATGACGTTGATTGGGATGACCTGAAAACTTTTGTTGGGTGGTGGGCGAACCGCTGCATCATTGACGACTGGTGCGGCGGCTGTGATATTAACCAGGACCTCAGAGTAAATCTTGGGGATTTTGCTATTCTGGCTTCGGAATGGCTTAAGAGCTGCCCATAGTCGTTATAGTAACGAGACTAAGAGCCTATCCAAATAACCCTTCGGTTTTGTCATTGCGAGGAGCGAAGCGACGAAGCAATCTCGATTTTCGAGCGTTTGAGATTGCCACGGCCTTTCAGGCCTCGCAATGACAGGAATTCACAAAAGTTATTCGGATAGGCACTAAGTAAGTTCAAAAATATGCGCGAGGCAATAATAAATGCCAATGACAATAAAGATGATGCCTGTAATGCGTCGAATCCACCATTCGAGCTGTGTGAGCTTGTTAAATGCTTTTCCAACGGATTGAGCGCCAAAGGCCATAAGAACAGCGAATAGAAATACCGGCAGTCCCGTGCCAAGGCCATACAGGGCGGGCAGCGCAAAACCTGACTCGTACTTTACCGAGAGGGGGAGGAGACTACCGAAAAAAAGTGCTGCGGAGATAGGGCAGAAAGAGAGCGCAAAGACAATTCCCAGGAGTCCGGCTCCCAGGATTCCATATGATTCGACTCGCTTCTGCATTTTTTCACTCAGGCCGGAGCCGGAGATATTGATGCGAATAAGTTCTAACAGAATCATTCCCACAAAGATGAGGACCGGACCAAGGATTTTGTTCATATACTTCTGCAGGATATGTGAGACCTGCGGTATAGACAGGGCGCTGGTAACAAGAAGAATTCCAAGAATGACATAGGTCAATATTCGGCCAAGTGTGTAAAGCAGACCTGTTAACAACACGACGCGTGTCCGGCCAATACGCCTGCTAATGAAGGAGACAGCAGCGATATTTGTGGCCAGCGGACAAGGACTAATAGAGGTCAAAATGCCCAGCCACAACGCCGACAACGCTCCCAGAAAGAGTTCGGACATCAGCTTGCTCCCAAATACGTACTGACTTCGTCTTGAACATATTTGACAAAAGCTTTCTTGTCACCGACCAGCTCCCATATTTTCTCAAGGTTCTTCCACCCGGTCTGCTTTCCGTCTTTGATTTTTGAAATGACGATGGCCCTGGTGTACAATTGATAGTCGGTTACGAAGTGTCCGTTACCGGGTTTGTCAATATTGACCACTTGCCACTTTAGGCGGCCATCTTCAAGTTCGTCCCGGAACACCTGCTGAAGAGCTTCATCGGAAAAAGTCTCAAATTTCCTGCAGGTCGCGCAGCGGAAATCTCCGTGAAAATAGTAGACGACGACCTTTTGCGACGCCTCAGGTGGCGTATTTGGAGTGACCACCGCCTCCGAAGACGGTCCCTGGTTGGGTTCAACTTCCGGCCAATTTACCTCTGCCTGAGGGGACTGTGACAGTGAACGAAGCTCTCCGACAACCAGATATGCCACGCTGGCAAAGATAAACAGCACGAGCACTGTGCTAATGATAGTTTTCGTTTTCATTTTACACTGTCTCCTTAATTTTTACCGGTTTTCCGAAAAATCCTATCTATACAAGCATCTTTTTGATTTCGTCTGGTGAAAGTACCCTGCCGACGACTTTGACCTGGCCGTCAACAGCAAGAGCAGGTGTCATCATCACACCAAAATTCATAATCTCGTTGATGTCCGTGACCTTTTCTATTTCATATTCGATGCCTAAATCTTTAGCGGCTGCCTCGGTATTTTCCGCCAGCTTTTTGCATTTAGGGCACCCTGTTCCGAGAATCTGTAATTTTTTCATAATCGTCCTCCTGATTTATCCCGAAAACATGCCAAAGAACATACCGACGATCGTGGACATCACGACCACGAGCAGGATAAAAACAAGCGTCTTTCCGTTTCCCATAACCTTTCGGATGACAAGGATATTAGGCAGCGATAATGCTGGGCCGGCCAGCAGCAGCGCCAGGACAGGGCCTTTGTGCATGCCGAGCTTCATCAACGCCTGTGTGATGGGAATCTCGGTCAGTGTGGCAAAATACCAGAAGGCACCGATGACGCTGGCTACGAGGTTGGCTCCCAAGCTGTTGTCACCTACCCACTGCGCCACCTGCTTTTCGGGCAGCAGGACGCTGACGAAGCCGACGACGAAAACCCCGCCGTAGAGCAGGGGCACAAGCAGCTTGGTGAACTGCCAGGTGTTGTGCATCCACTCGCGGATTTCATCCCGCTCGAACCATTGCCAAGCCATAATGAGAACCGCCAGTCCGCACAGGGCCGCCAAATACCAGCGGATGTGATAGACGGCAATCACCCATGTTCGCTGCTCCTGCATCCCGGCTATCTCTGTTTTGGGCAGGGTTATCTTGTCACCGGTTTTAGCTGATTCGATATCCTGCTCGAGTTGAAAGCGGACAGCATCCTTTGTCTCGTGAATTACAACGGCCTTGAACTTTCGGCCGTCACTTGTCTTCACAACGACGTTGCCGGGGTTGAACCAGTCGCTGAATACAAGAAATAGAATCATACAAGCCAGGAAAATTGCAGTCTTGCCAATGGACCGGCGGGGTTTTTCAGGCTCGGGCATCTGGAGCGCAGCTTCAGCCTTTGCCCGCTCACCTTTGCGAAACACCGCTGCCATAATCAGGCCTATCACGACTGCAAAGACTACAGCGCCGACGGCTCTACCGGCTCCGATGGAAAAGCCCAGGACACGAGCGCTTAAGAAAATGGCGAGAACGTTTATGGCCGGCCCTGAATACAAAAAAGCGCTGGCTGGTCCCAGCCCGGCTCCAAGCTTGTAGATGCCTGCGAACATAGGCAGGACACTGCAGGAGCAAACCGCCAGAACACAACCAGACACCGACGCCACAGCATATGCCAGGACGGGGTTGGCGTTCGGCCCCAGATATCGCATAACCGAGTTCTTGGATAGGAAGGTGATAATGGCTCCGGCAATGAACAGCGCGGGCACGACGCAGGCCAGCGTATGATTGCGGGCATACCACTGAAGCAACCGGAACGCCTCGTGGATTCCCGCCTGAATCCTGGGATTACCCAGGGGCAGAGCGTAAGCCACGACGAAGATGGCGACTAATGCGGCAAATATCTTCCATTCGCGATTCATAATTCTTTACTCTCAAAAAACTCTTGCTAAAGGGCTTCCAGGAGTTTTACATCAGCTTTTGCCTGCTGCTTCAAGGAAGCTGTTATGCACGAAAAGCATTCGATGACACAGGGTGTTCTGAGTTTGTAGATGACCTTGAGCCCTTCCTTGCGGTGTTCGAGGACGCCGGCATTGACCATCACCGAAAGATGGCGAGACACATTGGACCTTTCAGAGCCGACATGCTCGGCAATGTCGCAGACGCATTGCTCGCCATCTTTCAAGAAATCCAGGATGGCAATTCGCAGTGGATGAGCAATCGCCTTTACTATCTCGGCCTGTTTTTGAAATAATAATTGTCTTTTGGCACTTATCATTGTACGCCTCCAAACCATTTTTGGGTCCTAAGACATATCCGTACGAGCATCAGCATAACCGGAACTTCTATAAGCACGCCGACAACCGTGGCCAAAGCGGCTCCGGATGATAAGCCGAAGAGCATTGTGGCGGTGGCGATAGCAACCTCGAAATGATTAGACGCTCCAATCATAGCTGATGGGGCGGCATCCCGGTATTCGAGTTTGAGGACCTTTGCCAGGCCATACGCTATCCAGAAGATAAGATTAGTCTGAATGAATAAGGGAATTGCAATCCAAAGAATTGTCAAAGGATTTGAAAGAATCATATCACCTTTGAAGGAAAACAGCAGCACCAGGGTAATCAATAAGGCAATAATCGTAACGGGCGTCAGTACGTGGAGGAATTTCTGCTTGAACCAATCTTTTCCTTTTGTTGCTATTATCCATTTCCTTGAGAAATATCCGGCCACCAATGGAAGAGCCACGTATATTGCAATCGATAGTAATAATGCCTGCCAGGGGACAGGTAGTCTTCCGACGCCAAGCAGGTAACCGCCAAGAGGCCCGTAAAGAAACAGCATAGTCAAGGAATTGATTGCAACCATCATCAAAGTGTGGCCGTCGTTACCTTTGGCAAGATAGCCCCAGACCAGGACCATCGCGGTACAGGGAGCGATTCCAAGAAGAATACAGCCCCAAAGGTAGCTGCGCCAAAGCGGCACTTCGAGCATTTTGACACCATCAATCAGTACGACTTTTCCGGCACCGTGCGCCGCTCCTACGTCAAGGTTCAGGCCGAAAGGAATCCTGACATGGTCAATCGCGTCCGGGCCTATGAGAGTGTGGAACAAGGTACCCAGAAAAAACGCAGAGATAACGTACATAGTGAAGGGCTTGATGGCCCAGTTGACAAAAAGGGTCAGGCCTACGGGTTTGATGTTCCTGCCTGCCTTTAAGACCTCGGTGAAGTCTATCTTTACCATAATCGGATACATCATAAAGAACAGGCAGATTGCGATAGGGATTGAGACAACAGGGGCGTTGTTGACATAAATCGCCAGACTATCAAGGTACACGGCAACTTTCGGGGCGAGCTTGCCTAAAACAACACCTCCCACAATACAGAGACCCACCCAGAGGGTCAGGTATTTTTCAAAAACATTTAGCCCGCCATTTTTGCCGGCCTGCGTTTTGTCGTTCAACATTACACAGCCTCAACTAAATTACTATGTGATTATATACTCATATACTAACATATAGTTCAGGTAAAAGCAAATATTTTTTTCGAGGATCGGTATTAAGGCGGTCGGGAAACTCAAACATTTTTTTCCGGACCTTGTCGCAGGGACATGAGGAGTACCGTGGCGTTTGGCCGCTGCCCGCTTTACAAGGCTTTTAATGTTGCTCTCTGCCCATTTCTGACGTATCTTTTCATCGCTTAACGGCTTAGTTTTGTGTTCGCCGTCTGTAATCCCTCGCACTTACAATAGATGTATCATAAGGTTACCAGGAAATAAAAGCCGGCGACAATAAGGAGGACTCCCGCTGCAATTCTTATGGCAGCTTCGGCTCTCTTTGCCTTAATTGCCGATTTACTAAAGGAGACTCCCAGCATTATTGCAGCCAACGGCAAGCCGAAGCCGATTGCATAGGCGATAAGTATGGCTATCGTCCAGAAGGTGTAGCCCTGCAGGACAGCTACTCCCAACACGATTAAAATACCCGGATTGCAGGGCAGCGAACAGACACCGACGCCACCTCCCACGACGAGGCCGAACATCGCCGCACCAAAGAAACCTTTCGGCCGGGACTTGTCCCGGTACGGTATTAATTGTGGTAGGTTAAACGGCAATAGTTTAAGTGCGGCCAGACCAACAAAGACCGCGATAAGTCCGGCAAAGAGCTTCCAGTATTTGCCCATTACATCCTGAGCTACCTGACCTATAAAGGCTGCCACACCTCCAAGAATGATGGTCGCGATGATTGTACCGACCATGAAAAAAAGTGCGGCAAGCAGGCTTGCCCGACGGCTATCATCCTTTCGCATACCCGAATAGCCGGCTATGGCCCCCAATATCGGGAGAGTGCAGCAGGCACATGCTATTGAACTAAACAGCCCGAGGAGAAATGCGAAAGGCAGTGCCGCAGGACCGAATCCGGTCTGCTCAAGTACGGTTTTGGCCCATTCTACTATCGACTGGAGCCATTCCATTCGTTTGCTTCCTTCCTCATTTGGTGCGTGGCTTGGCACGTCCTGGCCCGCAAGAACTGCTGGGGCCGCAGGCGCCGGGGCCGCAGCTTGACTGCGGTCTTGAGGCCATCACATACGCCTGAATGAGCTTCTTCTCGGTGATCTCACCCGAAACGGCTCTCAGCCCGCGACCTTTTACCATAGCAAGCACACAGGGAATAGAAAACTGCTTTGCCAACTGCGCATAATTTGGTGCGTCTTTCTTAAGAGTGAAAGCACAGATGCGACTTCCACCGCCCTGTATCTTTTTGGCCGCCGCTTCGACCTCCGTCGTAACAGACTCCATCTTCAGCTTGTCCTCAGCCGCAAGAAGGATGAAAACCGCATCAGTCTCTGCCGCCACTTTGTTGAGAGAAGCGAGCGAATCAAGTTCCGGCCCCCATAGAGCCGCCACAGCCTCATCAGATACATCCTCCTTTGTTATGTCCTTCAGCACCGAAGGTTCATCTATCTTGCCTTTCGACTCCGCGGGTTCCTCTCCACTTGCTGTAGCGGTTGGCGGCAAAGGAGTATCCAATCCGCTCTCAGGCTGGATTGCGGCAAATCCCTCTTGCATCTGGTCAGAAGTGGAATCGGACTTGTTTATAAGCGAGCGTGCCAAAACTACCCCGGCCGCAATCACAATAACAAGAAATACCACCATCTTCCAACTTTTCCCACTGTTGCTGGGATCGGGTGAACAACAATCTCCGCCGCCGGATGCTGTTGAACAACACGCCTGCGCGTCGTTCGGATTTTCCTGCCCGTCTTCATCAGTATTATCATTCTCAGCCATTCTATTTTCCTTTCGAAAGTTTTTCGTTTATTTCCTTTTTGGAGTGGTTGATTTATTATTATCCTTTAGTTTCGGCTTTTTGTAGCAATCACACAACCGCTCCTTGTCCATCTTGCAAACACTTTTAACTTGCCTGGCATCTGCGACTATCCGCTTGTCCCTGGCTGCAGAGTCCTGCACCCATCTGATTGCTTCAAGAACATATTGTGGTGCATCTCCATCAGCAAGCCGATAATAGTTCCACCGCCCTTGCTTTCTGGCATCAACCAAACCTGCCTGGTACAGAATGGCCATATGCTTTGAGACAGTTGAGGGAGCAAGCCGCAGCACTTCAATCAACTGGCAGACACAAAGCTCTCCCTTGCGCAGCATCATCAAAGCCCGGACCCTGTTCTCATCTGACAGAGCTTTCGTAATATTTATAATGTTCCGCATAAGACACTCCTACACTTCGCCATATATCAAAGTATTATAACTTCTAAATGCTTATTAATCAAACAAAAAAGGGGTTAAGAAAGAATTTGAAAAATTTACTTGATTATAGGACCGTGAGCATACAGGTTATAACTAACTTATACGGCTGGGCTTATGTCCATTAAACCTCTTTGGCGTTTGTGATTTTGACCAGCGACCTTCGCGTTTAGTCACCGAATCAGAACCGACGAACAACGGCCTTAATATTTTTTTCTGAATCTTGCGGCGGGGATGTTCAGGAGCTTGCGATACTTTGCTACGGTTCGCCTGGCCAGCTTTTTGATGCCGGCTTTTATGAGTTTCCCGCGTATCTGGTCGTCATTTAAGGGTTTGGTTTTATCTTCGGAGTCGATAATCCGCTGGAGTTCCGCCCTTATGGCTTCCCAGCTATGTCCCTTGCCGTTGACGTCTTCGGTGCCGCCGCTAAAGAATTTTCGCAGCGGCAATATCCCGCGGGAGCACTGGACATACTTGCCGGCAACGGCCCTGGAGACGGTCGCCAGATGTACACCAACGTCTTCTGCGACTTTCGCCATCGGCAGCGGCTGAAGGTACAAATCGCCCTTATCGAAGAACTCTTTCTGATGTTTCACGACGGCTTTCGCAACTTTGAGCAGTGTATTCTTTCGCTGCTCTATCGCATCGATAATCCATTTGGCGGAGCGGATGTTGTTTTGCAGAAACTTTTTTGTTTTTTCGCTGACGCCGGGCTCTTTAGATATTTTTGCATAGTAGTTGCTTATCCTCAAGGCGGGCAGATTCGAGTCGGCCAGCCACACATAATACTCAGGTGAATCATCAATCGACTCCACTATTACATCGGCGGTAACAGGATGGTTTTGGCTGCGGCCCACCTGCAGGCCCGGGGAGGTGTCAAGCTTGCTTAAACGGACAATAGCCTGGTTGACTTCCTCGATGCTGCAGTTCATTTTTTTTGCAATATCGGGCAAGCGATTTTCAAGCAGCGCATCCATATACCCAGCGACCAGCCGGGCTTCAAAACTCATATCCTCGCTGCTCTGGGCCATCTGGATAAGCAGGCATTCCCTGAGGTCGCGGGCGCCGACGCCGGGCGGCTCCAACTCCTGGACAAGCTCCAGGGCGTGTTTTAGATGCTCGAGGTTGAAATCGGCCCTGTCCTTGTTATGCAACTGCTCTAACCTTACGGTCAGATATCCCCTGTCATCGAGGTAATCTATAATCATACTGCCGGCTTTTTTTTCCGGCCCCTCGGCCTCGACCAACTGCCACTGCTCGGCCAGATATTCGTGCAGGGACTGAGACGGCGCAGCGGTGTTTTTTAAGGCCTCAAGTTTGCCGTCCGGCCCGTCGGTTTGAGGACGTCGGCGGAAGGAGCCGGCTTCGCTCATATAGCTCTTGAAATCATCGTCAAGACTGTCAAGGCGTTCGAAGTCTTCAACCTTGTTGTTGTCTGTGTCAACAACCAAATCTTTTTCGTTAATATCTTCGTCAGGCTGCTTTTCAGCGGGACCAGTTTCTTCTGGGTTTGCGGGCTCCTCGATTTCCAAAACGGGATTGGTGTTTAGCTCCTGTTCTATTCTTTCCTGAAGGGCAAGGATTGGGAGTTGGAGAATTTCCATCGATTGAATCATACGCGGAGCGAGCACCATTCTCTGCTCCAGCCGCATGTGTTGCCCCATCTCCAGCTTCATAGCAGCACCAAAAACCTTTTCATCCTGCCCCTCCGATTCCTGAATCATTCTTAATTATATCATAACCGTGTTAAATGATTTCGGCAATACCTGTGGGCAGATTTAAAAACTTCAAATAAGAAAATTATTCCAACTGTTGTCTGCCGATTATAGCGTCGGTAAGCATTTTGCCGCTTGCATATTCGATGGTGGAGCCGGTGGGAAGTCCCCTTGCGAGGCGGGTGATTTTGACGCCGGTGTTTTTCAGCAGTGAGCTTATATAAAGGGCAGTGCCGTCGCCGGCCATATTTGGGTTGGTGGCCATAATGACTTCTTTTACATCACCCTTGCGGACCCGCTCAACGAGCTTGTCGATAGTCAAATCGTCCGGCTCTATTCCTTCGAGCGGTGCGATGTGGCCGCCGAGGACGTGATAGACCCATTTGCAGGTGCCGGTTTTTTCGAGGGCAATGAGGTCTTTCGGCTGTTCGACAACGCAAATCAGGCTTTTGTCACGGCGGGCATCTGAGCAGATTTGGCAAATCGCCTCTTCCGAGAGATTGTAGCAAATTTCGCAGCGTTTGATTTTGTTTTTAACGTCGCTGATGGCCTTGGCCAGTGCCATAGCTTCTGCCGGCTGGGCCTTTAGTATATGAAAGACCAGCCGTTCAGCCGTCTTGGGCCCAACCCCCGGCAGTTTCTCGAATTCCTCTATCAGTTTGTTCAAACTTTCAATGTAAACAGCAGTCATAATTTATATCCAAACATTTTGCTCGCCGTCTGTATCATTTAACACAGCCGTGTCTGCGGAGTAAATCGGTTACATTCTCGCGGCCCACACCGGACACCGTGTGCAAAGGAGTTTGGCCATCATTATCGGTGGCGAGCACATCAGCATCGTTGACCTTTAACGTAACACAAGCCAAGTTTGAAATTAGCTTTTTATAATCCCTATTAGCCGCCTGGATGGGAGGCCGCCGGCGAGATGCCTTGATGGCAAGCTTCCGGAGAGCCGCCTCGACGCGCTTCTTCAATACCTTCTCCCAGTACTCGTCCAATGCGGGCCGCAGAACTTCACCGACCGGCTTGCCTTTTTCTTCGCGAAGCAGCCGGACGGAATTGCGGACGAACGTGGCACGCTCCGGCGGAAGAAGGAGGACGAGGGCCTCAATATCCTCATCGTCGAGGTCCCGAAAGGCTTCAGCCGTCCTTACGAGGCATTGAGCGAGCACGGATTCGCCCTTGAGGAGCAATCGCCAATCGTTTCGAAAGTCATCGGCCGAAAGCCTTTCCAGGCCCCTGTCAGCAAAGGCGCGTGCGTGCGGCCATTGCGGCCATTTAATAATGTTCAGTAGGTTTCCGGTAGCCAGACACCCGATAGGGCCTGTTTCTTTCGATTCGTAAATCCTCTGAAGCTCGGTCGTGGTGTACCTTCCCATGCCGCCGAAAACAAATACGGCTTCGCGTGCGATGGTCCGGGGCCAGGACCTTTGGGGAAACAAATCGTTGCACCATTTAAAAATCACAGCCGAGAACTTGGTGAGAAGCTTTTGCAGGGGCGTTCCAGATGTCTGCGGCGAGTCTTGAGGAAGAGTAAAGTCCTCTCCGCTTTCGGCGGGGCCTTTAAGAATCAGACCTTCCAGAGGTGCCAGGGGTCGCTTTTCGAGAATCCTGGCTAATACTGTGGTGGCACTGGCAAGTTGTTCAGGAGTCACCTTCCTGGATAAAGAGCTTTGCACAAATAGCTTCTGAAGCACCTTCTCCTCGGCCAGGTATGCCAGGGTAGAGCTGAACGGCTCTTGTGGTTTGAATTCATTTCGACACTGGGCCGTGGCTTTCTCAATCTGGTTCATAACTTGGTCGAAGGCCCCTTTCTTCGTAGTTAACCGGAATTTGCCCTTTTTTTCGTATTTGGAGAGAACCAATTCGATGGGTTTGCCGGACTCCGAATCCACTTTTAATTGATAACCCTTGCCATTAATCTCTAAAATCTCCTTGTCAGATGAGTACGTGATGTCGCTTGTGTGAGCCTCATAAACAGATGCTACCGGAGCTATCCTGGCATACACGCGCCAAGGCTGCTCGTGCTTCTCATAACCAATTCCAAAACCTACATCATAAGCAAACAGTTTCTTATCTTTCGGGTCTGGATTGCGTAAAATGGACAAACGAACAATCATATGCCCGGGTGTTCCGGGAAAGACCAGCTTGCGTTGTCGGCGAGGAGAGAAAAGCGCAAACTTGTCCGGAGAAAAAACAGCGGCAGCGCGAACAGTACCCCGAAAAGCTGGGTCAGTCTCTTTGACCATAAATAACATCCCCTTCTGGGGAGAAATAACCACTTGGAGCACGTCGGTCCCGTACACTTTGCTATGGCCGGAAATCACCACGTCATCCTGCCCAGCGGGCC
>Ga0210003_1000908_pt1 | contig 26483 bp, 28 predicted proteins | sample LantaG_FD_182804 | JGI IMG/M metagenome (GOLD analysis project Ga0210003, IMG submission 182804) | Deep subsurface microbial communities from Baltic Sea to uncover new lineages of life (NeLLi) - Landsort_02402 metaG (SPAdes) (version 2) | ecosystem: Environmental > Aquatic > Marine > Oceanic >... | reverse complement strand
ATGGCGACGAACATTAGTTAAAATAGGTTGAGTATGAATTTTTCCTTCAAATTCACTTACTTGCCAAATAAACTTCTCTTGTCCTGCTTCCCCAAAGTTTACTGTAAAAGGAGAGCCAAAATACATAATATTTTCAAGATATTGGTGACGATGGTAATGGCCGCTCAGAACTAAGTCAAAGTCTTTAAGTTCTTCTGGATCAACGGAAGAATCATCAATAACATATTCTCCCATAAAGGCTCCTTTAAAGCCTTGATGACAGATTATATTTTTAATACCGCTTTTTCTAGTATCTTCTAAAATTTGTAAAAAGTTTTCTTTATTATTTTGGTAAGGAATTAAAGCAAATTCTTCTGTTTTAAATTTTACAAAATTATAAACGTGATTAACTTGAATATTTTTAATAAGAGATAAAAAACTTAAAGAACTTAGTTGGCTAGCTTTATTATTTAAATCATGATTACCATTAATAATATAAACTTTAACATCCCAAAATCCTGTAAATAACTTAATTAAAGCGGTTACCCACTCTGATCTCATTACAGCTTTAGTGTCGTTCAAATCTCCAGCAATAACTAAGGGAACATTTAGTTCCCTTGCTTTTTCTAACGCTTGAGTTAAAACTCTTATTGATACGTCTAAATTTTTTAGACTTATATGGATATCTGAAATTGCTACAAAAAGATTATTCATTTTTCCTTCCTTTTAGATATACCTTCTTTAGTTTTTATACTTATTAATTTCTTCGTTTCTTCAGAGTGCTTCGTGCCTAATCTTGATTTTCTCAAAGCTTCTTTATGTAAAAAAGATAATTTTCTCGTTCTGCTTGATTCTGCTATTTTAGCTTTAGCTTCTTCAGTATGCTTACGGCCTTTGTTTGCTTGAGATATTTGTTGTTTATGTTTGTCTAAAATTTTCTTACCTTTATTAGCTTTACTTATTTTTAAACAATGTTCTTTTGTTCTTTTTAAACCAGAAAAACCTTCACCACCGCTTGTCATATTATACTCTGGTTTTCTTGCTTTTATATATTCTTTTTCTAAATCAATTAGCTCTTGATTAGACTTAGCAGAGGAATCTAAAATAAAAAATTTAAAATTATTAAAGCCGTACTTTCTAATTGCATTAGATAAATAAAAACCACGATCCTGCTTGGCGTTCATAAAGTGCCTATGTTTTGGTTCAGATAAATCTTTACATGTTTTGCCAATATATCTTTTACTATTAATTTGGTTAATCACTTGATAAATTATCATTCTTTAATTTCACCTGTTTCTTTATCAAAAATAATATCTTCAGATGGAGCAGTATGAGACTGCATTATCATTCTATTAAATAAAGTTTGGTATTCGTCTGGGTTATCAATTAAAAACTGAGCAGCTTGTTTAGAGCCATTAAATTTCTTATCTGCTAGATAATACCAAGCTCCTTTAATTTCAACAATGTTTAATTTAGAACATAGAACTATTAATTCTTCTTCTTTATTAACTATACCTTTAAGATAAATTATATCAAAATAGCCTTTACGTTGGTGACCTTCTCCCATTTTATTTTTTTCAAACGTAAACTTTATGCGGTGTCCTATTTGAACAGGCTTTCCATTTGCATCTGATTTTAACTCATCAAAAACAGGAATTCCTGCTGGAAGAACAAGTTGTCTATATTGAACCTCATGGTATAGTGCTTCGCCTCCATTTGTGGTCCAAATTTGATTACCATGAAAATCGGTCCCACCTGATCTTGCTTGTCCAACAAAGGTTGTAAAAATTCTAAAATCTCTACAAAACATTCTAAAGAATGGAAATATTTTAGCTAAATAGTTTGCGCGAGCACCATAGTCTCCTTTGGTAAAACCATCATTTTTTACTGCTGAAGCAATTTGTTTCTCAGTAGAAGGTATATTTTGAACACTCATAGCTTGAATAGAGTCCATAGCTATATAATCTACTTGGATATTACCAGCTTTTAATTCTTGTTGTATCTCACCAAGTAAAGTTTTTTCAAAAATTTCTTTAATACAAACTTGTCTTATAATTGCAACCCTTTCTATATCAACTCCGTTTACTTTCATCCACTTAACTGTCGATTCAAACTCAAAACCAAGTTCAGCATCAACAAAGAGCTGAATTGTATCTTTACTTATTCTTTGACATTGTTTGATTCTATCAAGAACAATCATTGTTTTTCCAGAAGACTTAGGACCATATAGTAATTCCATAGTTCCTGGTTGAAAACCAGCCGCTGTGCCCCAAGACATAGTGGGGCTTGTACAGTAGAAAGGATCTCTCTGTGGTACCCTAACCGCTAAGTCTTCTACAATTGTGGATGCTTGAAATATGTTTTCATTCTTTAATAGATTACCAAATAAATTTTTACTCATTACACTCTTCCTTGTGCTATTTGTTTATAATAAAAATGGTCCTTTTCAAAATCATCATACTTATTTCTTAAATATTCCATTAAATCATTTAAGTCATTGAATTTTTGGTTTGCTTTTATTACTTTTGAATCAGCATCTGCCATAGTATTTCTTTCACCTTGAGCTCCAGTTAAATCTCTATAAGCTAAAGCTCTTTGGCTTTTAATATCATGTTTTGCATCGAGAACTGAAGCGGATAGTCCAAACAAAAGATCAGATACGAGGTTTCTTAAATTTAAATAATGGTAAGCTAATTTTTCTGATTCTATTATAGCATCTCCACTCATTCCTAATTCTTGAGGAGATTTCAATTGACCTCTAGCCATTTGAACTCTCTTAAAATTATCTTTATTAAGTCTAAAAAACTGGTCAAACGATTCGTATCTGATCTTTAATTCCATAATATTACTTATTTAATGCGGCCATCATTTCGGCAACATTTTTATCCTGTTCAGAGGTTAATTCAACTTGAGACGTTACAACTGGGGCAGCTGTTTCTACAATTGGAGCAGCTGTTTCTACAACCGGAGCAGCTGCTGTCTCTACTGCAGGAGAAGCTGCTTGTGTTGTTGGTATGTCTGTTTGAATATTTTGTGGTGGCTCTTCTTTTGCTGGTTTAGCATCAAAGTTTCTATCATTAGGATCCACTTTATCTGCTGGTACCGTTTCAGTATCAACAACCTCTTGTAAATATTCTAAACTTTTACTAACATATACTTTAGCAAGATCAGTAAGCTTAGTAATATCTAATTGTTTTTCAAAACCTTGAAGCATTTCATATTGATATCTAGTTTTTGCTTTAAGTCCTGATCTATTACAATACATTAGATAACTGTTTGAAATACTAGTTACATCAATTTTTTGTTGACTAAAGATAAACTTAATCTTTTCAAAAAGAGGATCGTGACCGTTCCAAGATAGTTGAAGAACTTTTTGGTCTCCTTCCTCAGTAACAACGTTCCACAAGTACATTGGCTTTCTTCTATGATCACTAATATAAAGTTCAATGTCTGTTTTGTTCTTTTCTAAAGTAGCTCTTTTAATTGGATCAAACTCTGAAGTTAAAGAAGCTTCAATTGTTTCAAGTTGTCCTTTTAAAAAGTTAACCTTATCACAAATAGGACAAGAACCTTTTTCTTCTAAAGCGCAAGTGATGGCTTTCATTTTACCATCTGCTGTTTTAAATCCCCAATGCAAACCTACCTTGTGGAATAATTTTCCTGGAGCATAAGCAGGAAGAACTCTAAACTTGTGTTCTTTTGCTGAACCATTTTTATTACCTTCAAAACTGTGAAAGTTAATTCTTTGTGAATCAAACATTTCGTTTGACAATCCATAACCTACTTGTGACATTTTAGTCTCCTTCATAAAAGTTAATTCATACTATAAAGTATAATACTCTGTTTTTATTATTTATCTGACATTAAATAGGGACCATAGCAAATAGTATCTTGCATTAGTCCTTGCAAAAAAGATTGATTTAATGTATGCATAATCTCAATAAAGTTATCTATTATTCTTGTTGGTAAAAACCAATTTAAATCGCCCATTAAAGCATCTTCTCTAAATTTAGTTTCAACCTCTTCTTTAGTTAACTCTGTGGTTCCTTCAGCGTAGTACCAACATAGGTCTGGAAAGTTAGTTCCAATAATTACATCGTTTGTTTTCTCAAAAAAATCAAAAACGTTTTTATCAATTGGAGAAGCAACCATTAAGGTTAATCTCTTCTTTTCTGTATCATAACTTTTAAGCATAATATAGAAAAAATCTTTTCTTTTAGTTAGTTTTTTCATTACAAGTTTTTCTTTAACTAAGTGAGAATAATCTACATCAGTATCAAGATCAACTTCTATTCCTAACCCAAAACATCCTTCAATATCTTCCAAATTAACAAGCTGAATACCAAGACTTTCTAATTCAACTTTAAACTCTTCTTGCTCTTTCATATGTTTATTCCTCCAAACTTGATACACTCTTTTAATAGGTGTACTTTATTTATACTTATTTGATTAGCTTTAAATTTATGATTAACTATACCATCAATTCTAACAACTTCTTTTTCTTGAAGAGAGTCTTTATAAAACTTAACTTCTTCTGTCCAAGCAACAACATCATAGTTTTCATCACAGTTTGATATTTGTATTACTAAATATGGATCACCATCATGTTTTTTTCTTTTTGAAATTTTTATAATTTTACCTACAATTACAACTGGGTCACCTTGGGCTACGTCTTTAATTTGTGATGGATATAAACAATGTCCAAATAAATGTGGATACATTTCTATATAATCTAATGTTAAAAAATCCATTACTTGATGTTTCATGTCTAATTCAAAATCTCTTGTTATATTTTGATGCTCCTTAGGAATCTTCTTTTCTTTTCTAAGAATATAATACTCAGACAAAAGCTTTTCTTTATCGGTTTCAAATGAATCAAAAGCTCCAGCAAAAATAAGATTACAAACAACTCTCTTATTACAAGCTCTTTTGTTTACTCTTTTAAAGAAATCTTCAAACGAAGAGTATGGAGCAGACTCTTGAATTGCATGAGAAGCTTTTTCGCCTACGTTTTTTACAGAATCAAAAGGCATTATAATAAAACCTTCTACTTCGTCTCCATTCTCATCTTGTGTATATTTTTTTTCATATTCAATTTGATACTTATCTGTAGACATATTAATTGAAGGTAACAATATTCTGTTCTTAAAGGCAGCATAAAAAGCTTTAGTATGTTCTGGTCCTCCAGCATGTTCAAGACAGGCACTCCACCATTCTAATGGATAATGAACCTTTAAGTATTGACAATAATATCCTATTAAAGCATAACACATTGAGTGAGACTTATTGAAACCATACCCAGAGAACGTTTCCATTAGGTGCCAAATATATTCAGCCTTAGAAACAGCCTCTTGTTCATCTTTTTTCTTAGGCATCATTTGTTTTGTGTCTGGATATTTTTCTTGACAGTGTTTTATAAAACCTTCTTTATAAGGAAGTAAGATTTCTATTTTCTTTTTACCCATAGCTTTACGAATATTATCTGTTTCTGCAAGGCTATATCCACCCATTAGTTGAGCACATTTCATAACAGACTCTTGGTATATCATAATACCAAAAGTATCTTTCAAAAGTTCTTCTAATGCAGGATGAGGAGGAGTAGAAGGAACTTCTTTGTTCTTTCTTTTCATAAAATTAAAATGTTGACCGTTTTTCATAGGACCTGGACGACCAACAGATGTTACCATAGATAAGTCGTCTAATGAATTTACTTTAATTTTAGTTAAAATAGCTTTAGCTACGTTAGAGTTAAATTGAAATACAGACTCAGTATCTCCTCTTTCAAAAGCCTCATACGTCATTATATCGTCTAATAGAATATCATATATAGTTTTAGGATAATCAAGACCCTTAAGGTCTTCATCTTTAAATTTCTCAGAAATAAGCTTTAAACATTTTTGAAAAAACTTAAGGGTTTTGAGTCCAAGTATGTCGTACTTAATAATTCCTGATTGCTCACAGTAATCTGCTTGGTATTCAAGCACTTGGTTGTCTTTAGTAAAGCGAGTAGGAACGAATTCATCGATGGGATCTTGTGTAATGGCCAATCCGCATGGGTGAACACCAGGTTGGCGGTTATAACCAACGAGACTGGATACTGCTTCACTAACTCTTGGATAATCTTCCATTGCAATTTGGAAAGGTTCATTGTCTGTGAGTTGCCTTTGGAAAAAATCACTTTCAGTATCTCCTTCTTGCCTTAAGTCATTATCAACTAAGAAAGTAATTCTATTAGACTGAACAAAATCTACATCTGGATATAAAGTTCTAAAAGCGTCTTTAATTGCTCCTCTTGTAGCAAGTGTTTGATAAGTACCTATAGGCTTTACTCTATCTTCTCCATATAAATTAATTAAATATTCTCTAACCACATCTTGATTAGCAAAGTCTAAATCTACGTCTGGAAGAGTGCCGGCTTCAATACGTCCTTTAGATATAAATCTCTCAAATAGTAATCCGTGTCTAATAGGATCTAAATGTGTTACTTTGAGTCCATAAAGGACAAGGGAAGCAGGACCTGAACCACGACCAGGACCAACAGGTATATCGTTTGCTGAGCAGTATTCACATAAGTCTTCAAGAACCAGAAAGTAATCAATAAGGTTAACTCTAGAATTATTAGTGATTGAATCAATTTCATACTCTAACCTTTCTTTATATTCTTTATTTTCTTGATCCCACCTATTGTTTTCCTTAATAATTCTCCTAAGTAAGGTTTCTTTATCACAATTGTCTTTATTTAATCTATGGAGTAAATGTGGATAATTAACAATTTGATCTTTAAAATTTAGTTCTAGTTGAGAACATTCTTCTATAATATTTTTAGCATTCTTTATGCCGCTTATTAAATACTGTTGAAACTCAGACGGAAGGTTACTAATTGCGGTCGTTAGTAATTCTTTAGTTCCCATCATATATTTAGCAAAAGGGAAAGTATTATCTTTAGATCCAAAAGTAGAGTTTTGAATCATAATATCTTGAAGAACTTTATCTTCTACGTTAGGCATATGGGCATCACTTGATAACACAACTTTTGTGTGATCAACTTGTGAAATGATATCTAAGTTATGTTTTCTTCTATCTTCATAAGGGATTATTTCAAAATATAAGTTATCATTAAATATTTTAGATAATGATTCTTTGTGTTGAATGTCTTGAGATATACAAACTAATCCTTCATAGTGTTCGTAAATATCGTGAATATTTAAAATCTTATTGTTCTTATTTGCTAGAGTAACAAGCTTACAGAGGTTTATATAGCCTTCTTGATTCTTGCAAATTAAAGATATGGGGAAAGAATCTAGAGCTCCACCATAATCTATTTTAAATTCAACTCCAATTGCTATCTTTATATCAGTCTTTTTCTTTTGATTATAAAAATCTAAAGCTCCACCAAGAGTACAAAAATCTGTAATAGCAAAATGAGTTATGTTTTTTTCTTTTGCGGCTTCTAAATATTGCTTAGATGTTCCAACAGCAAGGCCACAAGAATAGTGAGATTTATTTTTTATTGATACATTCATTATAGATAATACTTATGAAGTTTCTTTTCTCTTAAGGTTTTAGATATTTTTATTATTATCTTTATTTCTTGCCTGATAGATAATCATGAGTATATCCAAATGGAGAGTTTATCTTCTTAAGTTCTTCAATAGTCTCTGGATCATTTTTATCTTCAGCAAATAATCTCATCATTAAATAATACTGTTGATAAAAATCTTCAAAAGTATGATAAAAGGCTCTTGAATCCCAAGTCATAGTATAATGAGCACTCAAAAGCATCTCAATATTTTCTATATGTTTACTTAAAGAACCAACATTACATTGAGGAATAATTAGTTCTTCTGGATATTTTAAGTAATGATATGATTCTTCTAAAAGTTCCTCTGCAAGCTTAAAATGTCTTTCATAAATATGGAGGGAATGAGCTGTAAGAAAAAGATTACCAGTTTCTATTCCTAGTATTCCAGCAACTGCAATTTGTAATAATGAAAAGGAAGGAATATCATAATTATTTCCAAAAATTATATCATTGCTTCTCATTGTTGCATGAAGGTTTAACTTGCCGTCTCTAATTTTAAAATCAAAAGTAAGAGTACATGGAGTATCTTTAGATTTATTAGGATTCGGCCTCCATAAAGACATAACAGCTTGCCTAGTATCCTTATCTTCTTTAAGAGTGTTAATAACAAACCTTATTTGTTCTAGTATTTGAGGAGAATAGGCTCCTTGGTGTAAGTTTTCATCAGAAAACTGTTTATAATTTTTTACATAGGTAGAAGGAATTCCTGTTGCGTTTCTACCTGACCAATACCATAAATTTTCTGCAAGTAAGAACCAAAAGTTTAAGTTTCTTTTTGGGCTTACAAAAAGAGACTTTCTTGGGTCTATTTTAAAAACACAATGATCTAATTCTTTAGTTAGCATTCCTCTTGGAGAGGCTTCTCTTCCATCAAGCATTAACTTATCTAACGCATTTAAAAAAACATATGGATAAGCGTTGTTTTTCTTATCTTCAAATATGTGCGCCACTATTCCAACCTCTTCTTTATAATTTCATCCCACCTTTGTGGAAATGCTAACATCTCTTTCATATCTTCTTTTAAACAACTAAACTGTTTATTAAGTAATTCTACTCTAACTTGAGCATTAGACTTTAAAAGATTAATTTTATCACTCAATTCTTTTTTACTAGATACATAAAAGAAATCTGGAAACTTAGTTTTTTGCGGATCATTATCTATATCCATGAACATTATAGTTCTATTAAAAACAGCCTCATATAATCTGGTGGTAAAAATACAATCTTCATTAAACTTATCTGATATATATACTGTAGCTAAAGATTGATTGATCTCAGAATTAAGGTCCCTTGTATCAATAGGTCCTAAAAAGTTTGGTAACTCATCTTCAAAAGATTTTAAATTTTTGGGAACCCACTTTCCATAAATATCTACAGTAATGTTTTTATGTCCACAGAAATATTCAACAAACTTATCATTTCTTTTTCCTGACCTTTGATTACCGTAATAAATAAGGTCTCTTTTTAATTCATTATTTATCTGTAAACATAATCTATCTTTCTTCATTGCGTAATAATGAAAATTAAATAACTCATAGGATCCAAAACTATTTGTCTCTTGGTTCCAATGTGTTCTAAATTTATCTATATTGTGAGTCTGTGTTAAGCAATGAATTTGTTTTGGATCAAAATATAAATCTGATGGATTAATATCTAAGTAGTTTCCTTTTTTGTTTGCTCCTTCTACCCAACTAGCAGCATCACCAATAGGAATTGCTGTGTCTGTAACACAGAATAATATAGGACCTTTAAATTGATTTAAAAACCTATAAGAATATATTGTTGGGTCTGATATTTTACCGCCATAACAATTAAATGGTCCATTATAGATAATAGCACAATCAAACGAATTACAAACGCTGTCTAATTGCTCCCAATCTAAACACTTAACACCATCAAAAGCGTGTTTGTGATACCTATCAATAGTAACTACTGTTACTTCATAACCTTTAGACACTAATTCCTTAATAGGCTCATCAATCTCATAAAGTATGACTCCAGTTTCTTTTTTAGAACCGAAGTGGACATTATAACACATTTTAAAAATTACTATTTTTTGCATTCTACACTCATTTCTCTATATTTTTGTTCACTTACTTCTTCATAACCATTAAATTTAACATTTAATAAATTAAAATCTTCTTCAACGGTGTCTATAAGGTATTCCCAGATAATCCTCTTTCCAGAGTATGTCACTGGAAACTTTTCTATTTCACCTTTACTGTTCATTCCTTCAACAAAGACTAAGAAATATTTAATCCCATTTGACATAGCAGCTCCACAATGCTTTCAGGCGTATCTATATGAGACAAATAATTTATAGCAGGAATATCTGTCTTTTGAAAAATTTCATGAAACAGCTCAGAACAACGGTTAATTTGCTCCGGTTTTAAAAGTTTCTCATTATTGTTTTTACATCTTTCAAGTATAATTTCATTAGGCGCTTGTGCATGTATAATGATAGTATATTCAAATCTACTCATTGCTTCTAAATCTAACAATTTAAATTGCTTATCTGTAATTGAGCAACCGTCTCTCCATAATTTAGAGTAAACGTACTCTCCAAGATGAGCTCTATCAATAACAGTTGGAACATTTAAATCACTAAACATAGATAAGTACTCTTGAAAAGGATTATCTGTCTTAGGCTTTGAACAATGGATATAATCTAAAGTAAAAACTTCTTGCAAATGTCTTGCTAAAGTAGTTTTACCTGTATTATCAGGACCTTCTATAATAATTAACATATAGACCTCAAATATTTATTATTGAACTACTGGTTTTTTTCTTTCTTTATATTCTCTATCAATAATATTCTTTTTAGCAGCTTGAGTTAGATACCACTTTGTTTCAGACTCATACTTATCTGCATTTCTTTCTGTCTTAGTGTCTGTGCGGACTCTAAAATAACCTTTATCTTCTGCTTCTTTTAATCTTAATGCTAGTTCCTTAATATTTGTAATAGGAACACTAGGTATTTCATCTCCATCTTTTCCAGCCTTACCTTGATAAAGATTAACAAGAAAATCTAACTTTGATATTTTCTTAATACGCCTTGTTAGTCTTGATTTTTCTTTTAAGCTACTTTCAATAGTACTACTGCCACTTTCTGATTCTAAAATTGTCATATTAAACTCCTATATGTTTTCCACAATCTATATTACCCACAAGTAATGGAAAAACTAAAGTTTAATACCCTCTTTCTTGTCTGGCAAAGTTCTCTTTGTTCTTAAGATAGTAAAGCTTTGCAAATTCTTCACCATCTATTCCAATAAGAAGACCTATATTCATAAAGAAATGAAACATATCAATATATTCAAACTTTGTCTCTAAAATAGTTTCTTCTGAAAAAGCCTTACTCCAATCTTCTTCTGTATAGGTTTTCCATTCTTTAAAAGGTATTCTTTCTAATAACTCAGCAAATTCTAAAGTAAGGTTACGCCACTGTATTGATATATCTTTAATGCATTCGTCTTGTGGTGCAAATTGAGGATGAACAGCTTTACCTTTTTTAGCTAAACTACACTGTAAATCAAGTTGCATCTTAAACATTTCTTGAATTGTTGGAATCTTTGCTTCATTATTAATTAAATCTGCACATTTGTTTTCTGGGTTCAGTTCAGACATGGAGTGTCTCCTTTGATTAAAGTTTTATAAATTTGTTCAAGCTGCTTATTATACCTTTGTATTTGGTAATATTTTAAGTCAGGATTGTCTTTACATATCTCATTAATTTTCTTTCCTTCAATATAATACTCAGAGAATAAGGTTTTCTTGTGACCTGTTAGTTTATTTAAAATTGTTTTTGCGTCTATTATTTCGTTTAGAGCATCTTGACCATCAATTAGTTCTCCTACGAAGTCATTATATCTTGTTGATAGTTGTGAGTCGCTATCATCACAAGATTCTTCTCTTCCAGTAATTCCCCAACCACCGTGTAGTTCTGACATTTGAATTGTTCCATTTAGGTTTTTTCTAACTACTTTATTTCTAAAGTTTCCTATTCTAGATTTTAAATGCATGATAACAAAAGTTCTAAATTTCATTTCCTTGTTTGGTTTGTAAATTTTTACCGCATTAAACAGTGACATTAAGCAATCTTGATAAACGTCTTCTTTATTATAGCAAACGTCTGAACTATCATAATTGTAAACTGTTTTGATTAATAGATTAATTGTTTTGTCATATTCCTTAATTAATTTTTCAAAATCTGTATCCGAAATTGGATAAGTAGGTACAGCCTGAGCGGACATAATTCCTCCTTGAGGGGTTGTTAAAATTTAAATTTTTGTTTTAAGCACATGGTCATTGAAAACAAAAAAATTCAATATGTAAAACAAAATTTTTCAGTTTTTTTTACCATTGTTTAAATATACACAAGGTTCTTCCTAGTGAACCATTCGTCAGGTTGACACGCAGAGTCAACTTTTTTCTTGTTCTCTTCTAATGAAAAAGATCCCGGATCGTCTTTGTTTTCTGAAAAAACTATCTTTACTTCAAAGAATGCTCTAAGTTGATTATAAATTTCTTGAGATGAATAGTCTCCAGCAGAATCACCATCTAAGTATATAATAATTAAAGGAGGATTCTTCTCTATTAATATATTAAATTGAGTATCTGATAAAACTTTTCCTAAAAATGCCATAGAGTTATCTACATTAGTAGAATCAAAAGGTCCTTCAACTAAAACAACCGGTTTTGTCCAATCAATGTTCTGTTCATTATAAAAGAACTCTGTTTTTGGAAAATTTCTAGTATTTAAAGATTTAGAATAAAAAGTATCTTCTAATTTTGAATTACAATTAGGACAAAACTCTGGAGCCTCTTCTTCTCCTTTAAAGTAATAATGATATCGCAATTCACAATCTGGATTAGGACACTTAGGGTGATCTTCATTACACCTATTTGTAATATCTCTAGACTGAGAGCCTACACAAATAAAGTTTCTAGTAATAGCTGGAAAAACTATTCTTTTTTGGTATGTATCATAATATAAAAGGAACCTTTGGTATTGATCTTTGGTTCTAACAAATCTAGACCATAAGTATAAATAGACCTCGGGAAATCTTCTAATTTGTTCTTCTGATCTATCTAGATACAATAACCACTTGGGCAATTGATATGGGACAATTTCTTTAGAGTGTCCTTCGTTTTCTTGTTCATAACTATCCCACCGCATCTTTTCAAAGTCAAAATCGTCTGTATATCTCTGCCACTTTTTACCTTTAAATAACTGTTTTGTTTGTAGCTCATCAAAACCAAGCGTCAGAAACAAGGTCCAAAGGTTTCCTCTACCTTCTTTGTTTTCATCTACTTCATTTGTTTTAACACAAGCATAACAAATCCAAAGTTTTGATTTCTTGTCTATAAATAGCTTATCTTTTTTATAACAGATAGGACACTCACATAAAACAAAGTGAGTTCCGTTTTCTTTATAATCAAATCCTTCATCGTCTAGAATTTGTCTAAGGTCAAAATTGTCTTCAAAGAAATTATCACTCATTTTCTTTCTTCTTTGTCCCTAAAGATATATTCTTTTTATGTTGTTCTGTTAATTTTCTTCCTTTAAGTTTTTTAGAAATTTTATCTTTTGTTTCTTGTTTGTGTTTTTTATTTAAAAAGGGATGATCTTTTTTACTCATTTCTTCTTTTGTTCTTTTTCTTATTAGTTCTATACTTTTTTCACTATGTCTAAAACCTCTATGTGAATTTGACCTTTTAATAATAACTTCTTTTGTTGGAACTATTCCATCACCACCTAAGGTTCCATTATATTCTGGTTTAAGTTTAGCTATATAGTCTATTTCTAGTTGCTTGAGTTCTTCTAAATTTTTAGCAGAAGAATCTAGGATAATCCATTCAAAGTTTTCATGACCATACTTGTTGATAGCTCTTCCAAACTTAGTTGTTGAACCTCTACTATGTGCTTTTATTCTAAATTTTAAATCTTTTCTAGTAAAACCTATATAAGATTTATTATTAATTTTATTAATTGCTTGATAAATAAACATATTATCCTTTATTTAACGCTGTATAGTCATCTGCAGGGAGAAATCCGAGGCCTTCATCTGCAGTTCCATAAAAAGCTGTTCTGTCGAAATTAGTCTTCATAATATCTATAACGTTTGTTCTTCCGTCTCTAGATTTATCTAATAAGGCTCTTGCTGTGTCTGATTCTACATCATGGTCTGATCTGTTTAGAGTAATTACAGTAGCACAACATCTTATAATCTCAAAACACTCAGAGATATCTGAAATTTTAACTAAGCCTTTGCCTTTACTGTTTTTCTCTTGAGTTTCTCTATTTCCTTGAGCTACGGTAACCATAGCACAATCTAATTCTTGAGGACCTGCTAAACTAGATAAACCTCTATGAACATAAGCTTGTTGATGTCTAAGGTCTGAAAAGTTCTTTTTTGATTGTAATATTTGACCATAATCAACCATCATTATATCAAAATCAAACTCTTCTTTCTTTTGTCTAGCAATAGGGACCAAATCTTCAATTGTAAAACCAAAAGAACTGTCATAATATATTTGAAGTGAATCTTTATATTTGTCTTCGAACCTTTTTCTCTTTTGCATCTCAATATCTGATAACTTATTCCACCTAACATCTCCTATTGGAGTTCCAATTGCTCTAGATGCTAATCTTAACATAGTTTGTTTTTCAAAACCTTCTAGAGTTACAAAGAAAACTTTATATCCAGCTAATATTAAATGATAAGCCCAATTAATCATCCAGATTGATTTACCTACGTTAGTTCCTGATAAACCAAGTGTTAAAGTGTGTTTAGGAACTCCACCACCTAATGCTCTATCTATATTAGGCATAAAAGTAGGTATCAGATCACCAGCTTCTGTAGCAGATTCTTCCATTATACTAGTTAAATGTCTAATACTTTGACATTGGACCTTACCAAAGCTAATATTATTCATCTCTTCTACTTTAGCCTTAACTAAGACATCAACATAATCTGAAGCTTTATTTTGATTCTTTACTAAAATATCATTTAATTGAAATCTTAAACATTTTCTAATAAACTCTTCTAAGTTGTCTCTAATATACTTATGGTCTCTTTTGTTTGTTGGTTTTGTAATCTTCTTAAAGATCTGCATATAAAGATCCTGCTTTTCTGGAGGGAACCTCAATATTTCGTTCTTTATTTGTAAATGAGATGGTGCTGATTTATATTCTTCTACTAATTCTCTGTTTTTATCAAAGAACCAAGCATAATATTTGTTCTTAAAATACTCTGCTTTCAAATTTGTTACAGCTTTTTCACAAAAATTCGTATCGAACATCATTAATTCGAATATTCCTAACTGAAAATCGTCTGTAAAGTGAAACTTTATTTCTTCATTTGACATTATTTCTCCTTATGTACATGATTAATAATACAAACGAAAAAATACCACTATTAAAAAAGATTTTTTTATTTTTTTTTACCGAAAAAAAAAGCCTTCTACGTCGAGGATAAAAGACAATTTAATTAGCTAATCAAATAGTCTAATTTTTTTTAGTTTCATTAGAAAATTTAATTAGTAAATTTGATTAGATAGTTTAATTAGTAAATTTGATTAGACAGTCTAATTAGATAGCTCCTTTATATATATACTAATGTGGTAAATATTCTAAACACGGTTGGTAAAATAAAAATTAAGAAAACTAATAAAATCAATAATATACAAAAAATTTTTTTTATTTTTAAAATCAAAACTAGAATTTTTAACTAGAAAAATTAACTAGATACAATTTTTCTATTTAGGTAAGTATTATATATAATGAAAGCAGCTATCATAATGGAAAATACACAATCGAGGGTTATCAATGTTTCTGAGACTATTCTTTTTACTCTCAGAGAAACCGTTCTTTATTTTGATAAAGGCGGATATATGATGTCTTCTCCTTGGGTTAGGCGTAATAAGAAAGAACAGTTTAAAAAATATATGGTAGACTCTGATGGGTTTTTCCCTACTGGAATTATCCATAGGGTTAAGTTTTTTTTAGAGTCTAGAAAAATAGATGTAGAAATATTTGATAATAGGGTTGTTCCTAAAATTGGAAATTATAAATATAACATGCGTTGTTCTGAGCCAACAGCATATAATGACCAAACAGATTGTACATTAGCTTTATTAAAAGCAAAACAGGGTATTGCTCAAGTTCCAACCGGAGTTGGTAAGACTAGAATTATTAAAGATAATATCCAACAAACAGGGGTTAGGTCTTTAGTTATTACTCCATCAACTGTTTTAAAAGAACAAATGGCAGACTACTTAGAAAGTTGCTTTGGTTCTGAGAATGTAGGTATTTATGACAAACGACTTGATTCTAAGCCTATTACTATTATTAATTATCATTCTTTTGGTTCTACAGACAATAGAGAATGGATGGATTATCATTTAGTTGAGTTTGATGAATTTCATCATTGTTTAGACCCTAATATAAAGATAGAATGTAAGGGATATGCTCAAAAAATAGAAGACATATATAATTCATTTTATTCTAAAAATAAAAAAAGAAACAAATATATAAAAAGTTGGAACGGAAAAGAGATTGAATATAAAAAAATAATTAATGCTTTTAGATATAAGTCTCCTGATAAAATGTTAAGAATTAAAATAAAAGACGAAGATGGAAAAATTAAAGAACTTTTAGTTACAAGCAAACATAAGATATTTAAAGACGGTAAAAAAGTTTTTTCTAAAGATTTAAAAACAGGAGATAAACTTTATTTAAGCTATACAACACAAAAAGAAGCAAGAAGACGTAGATCTAAAAACCCAGAGTATAGAAAACACTTGTCTGAAAGAGCATCTAAAAATAATAAAAATAGATCATTAAAGTCTAGAGAATCACAAAGCATTAAAATGAAGAAAAATATTAAAGACGGTATTATTTCTGCTTATGGTCGAGGAAAATATGGAAACGGTAGAGAATTAACTCCTACTCAAAAAGAACTTAAGGAATTGTTTCCTTTTTTAGAAGTTGAATATCAAATAAATTTAAAAAGTAGTAAAAAGCCAGGGTGGTACAAGGTTGATTTAGCATTGATAGATAAAAAAATTGCTATAGAGGTAGACGGCTCTTCTCATAAAGGTAGAGAGGATTCTGATAATAAAAAAGAACTAAGACTAGGAAAATTAGGATGGAAAGTTTTCAGGATACCGGAGAATTATTCAAAGGAACAATTATTTCAATTGAAGAGGTTGATTCAGAAAGTGAGTACGTCTATGATATAGAGGTAGAAGATAACCACAATTATTTTGCTGATAGTATTTTAGTTTCTAATTCTTCAAACAATACCATGTTTGACTTTAATTTATCTCATTTGAATTCTTTTTATTTTAGACATGGACTTACAGCAACAAATTTCACTTCTAGTGATGATTCTTCTATATTATTAGAGGCTGTACTCAGTAACACAGTGTATTCCATGTCAATCCTAGAGGCCATACAAAAAAAATATATAGTTCCTATAATGCCTGTGTTTTTCGATATACCTAATACACACCTCGTATCAGAGGGAACCAAGTACGATGAAGGTAGTAATAAAAAACCTAATGCTGCTGCTATTTATAAAAAAGACTATAAAACCTTTATAGATATTAATGAAGATAGAAATCAAATTATTCTTAATTTAATAGAAAAAATGATTAAACAAGAAGTTCCTGCGTTAACATTAGTTAAGCATATTCAACACGGAAGAGACCTTTGTGGAACAAATTCTATCTTTTTAAATGGTCAAGATGCAAGTGCTAGAGAAAATCAAGAACAAATTAAAAGATTTAACTCTTTAGAAATACCATCTATTGTTGGAACCTCTGTTATAGGAGAGGGAGTTGATAGTAAAGCTTGTGGAGCTATTATCAATGGAAAAGGTGGCAAAAATAAAAGAGAGCTGTTACAAAATATAGGAAGGTGTGTTAGAAATTTTCCAGGAAAAACTATAGGGTTCTATTTTGATTTTATAGATAGAAGACAAAAGAGCTTATATGCTCACTCAAAAGAAAGAATGAAAATTATTAAACAAGAATTTGGAGTTGAACCAAAAATAATAAAAGTCTAAAGGAGGAACTATGGACGCAGAAAAAATGAGAAAAATTAGGTTTTGGATTGGAATTAATTTAGGTGGCACTATTGTTACCGCAATTAATAAAAAAGCCTTAAGAGAAGACATTGAAAGGCAAGGTAAAGCTAATTTTAAAGGAACAAAGATTCGTTTATTTGAAATTGATTATAAAAACCATGCTGATTTAGCAGCAAAAATGCTTGGTGCATCTATTGATTCATTAATGGTTTGTGGATATGCTAAGGTTGTTTCAGAATACGACGCTTAATAATGAAGGGTCTGAAAAGGCCCTTTATATTATAAAACCAATTCAAAGTGGACTAAATCCATGAAAGTTTGGTCATTTAGGTCTTTGTCGCTGTCCCAATCACCGCCCCACCTAATTTTTATATTTAGCTTATCAGCTATTCCCAAAACATAACCAGCAAAGAAGTAAAAGTTTTTACTATCTTCCCAATTAATCGGATAAGGAGCAGCGTCAATGCCTAATGATGGTACTTTATTATGGGTAGAATCTGGCCATTCTAGTTTTGATAAGCCTTGTTTAAATAACTCATTTTGTATTTCTTCTACTCTATGTCCTTCTAAAATAGAGCAATCTCTGCCTTGTAGAACCTCAGAGAACAGTCTTTTTATGTCTGGATGACAAGAATCTAACCTAGTTTGTGAAGTTTTACTAAAATTATTCATCTTCTTTTTCCTCAAGTATTTCTAAAGCAATTTTTTCATTTTCGCTTTCAACAATTTTATCAATTAGCTTTACATTTGGAGTATATAAAGATAGTTCCATATGAACTTCTTGCATTACTAATCCTTCTGGTGCTAAAACAACACCAACAACATTATCTCCATACTTTTTGCAAATATTTAGAGCATCTTCTTGGTCTTGTGAATAAATAAACCATGGGGCCTTTTTTAAAGTAATTAGATGAGTAAACATAAGTTTTCCTTTAAACTATTTTCATATAAGCTATCATATAAATATAAGCTGGTGAATCAAAAACCGTTGGGTTAGCATATTGTTCTGATATTAAGTGATTATGAGTGGTTCTAAACCTTCTATCACCTTTGTCTTGCATTCCTCCACCTATGGAGGAAGGAATACCCGTAATATGTGTATGTGTTAAATTATGTTCTTGAGATCCACCTTGAGCATTGCCAGATATTCCACTAGCAGCTCTTAAATAAGTATCTCTTAAGTTTGGAGTAAAGTTTTGAAAAGCTCCTATAGACCTAAGTGGAGAATTTGGATTAACAATCTCAGTTCCATCACATTGTTGAAAAAGCAAAGAACTTGGAACGTCTCCACCACTTTGGTTAATATTAACAAATATTATACTACCTATTGGTCTTAAATCTATAAGCCAATTGTTATTTAAGCCTAGTTTTTTATAGGTTTCTTCTGAAAAAGATTGAAGGTCGTTATCTTTTATAACTTCTTCTTCAAAAATTCCTGTATATAGAGGAGGTGTTTCTATAGCCATTATTGAATCCTCATAAACCATTTAAGTGTATAGAAAGGTGGTTCAACATTTGTCTGAAAATCAAAAGAATAGCCTACAAGGTGTGCATGGTCTGGTTTTGTAGACTGTTGTTGATTTGAAGCGTCTCCATCCTCTGGCGCTATATGTGAACCTGTAGCTCCACCATGATTGTGTCTAAAGATATATGAATTATTTAAGCCGCCTAAGTTTCCAGATTGTCCAAAAACTTGTGGAATTTTTATATATCTTTCCCTCATGTCTGGAGTAAACTTTTGACTAGCGCCAACAGTTCTTAATGGAGAGTTTTCATTAGTTATCTCTGAGCCATTGCATTCTTGAAAAATATTTGAATCTGGCGTTGGTACTCCTGGAATATCAACTAAAATAGGAATTACCTCACCAACTGGTACTAATAAAGAAAACAAATCTATATTTTCTTTTAGTTCTGTAGCGACTTCATATGAAATTATGTTTCCAAATTTCAAATCATCACTATCTATTTTATTAAAACCAGCCATAAAATCTCACTTATATCTCACATACGCCTGTAAAGCCGTATACTTTGGAATAATTGGCTCTACAGTAGACCATCTATTATCTATTGAATGGTTATGGAAAGACCCAGTATTATGATCAGAACCAACGTCCGCAAAAGGACCAAGAGCGTCGCTTGTAACACCTGTTCCTGCTCCATGATTATGTTGAATGTTTAAAGTAGAGTTTCCACCAGTTAGTCCTTGAGTACTAGATCCTTTAGGAAATAAATCTAAAACATTTGGTGTATTTTGACCATTTAAAGGAGAGTCAGAATCAACGATAGCGGATCCATCACAAAATTTCCATATATCTGGATTAGGAGGATCTTTAGGTGTACCATCTGCTTCTGTTATTGATTCATGAAAAAACAAAACGGTACCAACGGGATAAGCTCTTTCAACCCAAGTGTGGTTATTAATTATTTTTCTCCAAATAGATGAAGCAACTGAAGTTCCAAAATCAGACTCTAAAGCTTTAATAGTTTCTGGTTTAATTTGAGGTACTACAATCACTTATCCATCCTTTCTATTTCTTCAACTATTTCAAAATCTGTCATTTCCCACGGCCAACATTCTTTTTTTACACATATCATACCAACATCGTGGCACATATGTGGCACATAATATATCATCATAATAACATTAAATAAAAAACCTGCAATAAATCTTAGTATATTCATATTATATATTACTCTTAAGTTGGAACAAAGTTTAACGGGTGAAGAACATAAGGCAGTCTTCCATTATCGAAAGTGTGCTTACCTGCTCTCTGATCTTCAACCTCTTCAGCTGTTGTTAATGAGTATCCTTCAATAGGTTTACCATAATAACCAAACTTAGTTGTTTGTTCTAATTTAACTTTATCAAAATCTAAATATTTTAAATAATGTCCATCTGAAATAAAACTGGCAGAATTTCTAATGGTATTCTCAACGGTACTCGCAATATTAGATTTGAAAGTAACAGTAGGACCAGCAATATTATCAATTTCAAGCTCCTCTATTAGTGTATGGTCTATTCCAGAGTAAAGTCCAACCTTATATCCACCAACCCAAGCTTTTCCTACACTAATTTCTTGTCTATTTTCAGCATCAATAGCATCTACATTAGCTAAATCAACAGAGTTAATGGTTGAACCAACAATATCTCCTATAGGCGCTACATAACCAGCAGTACCAAGATTTGTGAGAATAATTTGATCATTTTGACCACCGCCAACCACTCCAACAGGAACAAAGTCTCCAAATTGTGTAGTACCTAATGACCATAGTTTTAATTTTATTTCCATATTATCAAGATCTAGTTGAATCTGCCTAACAAAAGATGGAATATTATCAAATCTTCTACCTGATTTACCAGTTAATTTAAAAATGTCTTTAAAGTTTATATTATAAAAAGTGTTAAGCTGAGCAAATAAAAACCTAAAACCAACAGTTAAATCAATAAATTCTGGCTCTGCAGCGGCTAATCTAACAAACAAAGGCATAATTATATCTAAGTCTTCTCTTCTATAAATAGGACTCAAGTTTAATTCTTTCTTGATTTCTTTACCATTAGCTAATTGAACACCAGTTGGAGAAACATAATTATCAGAAGCAATTGTTACGTTTGTAAAAGGCCTCTTTTTATATCTAGAGTAAGCAGAGTTAAAATATTGCTCAAATTCCTTTTTAGGATTAAAAGTATCTATCTTTATATCGCCTTCTCTAATAGGCAACCCATTAGTTGAGAAGTTATCAAAAGTAACATGAAATAAACTATATCTTTGAAAGCTTAAGAACATAGAAACATTATAACTTTGTAGAAGCGTAGCTATAAAATCTAAAGTATTTGTTGCAGAATCTATAGAAACTCTACATTTTAAATCAGCTAAAGATCCTCTACATTGTTCATTCCATTTTAAATCAAAATCAAAAGTGGACTTTCCTGCATAACTTTGTAGAATATCTCTTGCAATAAAGCCAGGATTTTCATTAGCTCCTTCAAATTCGTTATAGTTATATATAGATAAGTCTTGCTTATTTAAAAGAAATATTGTTCCATCAATATAGTAACCAACTCCTCTACCTTGATCAAAATTACTAGCGACTTTATCAACTAGATCCAACGAGGAAATAAAAGCTCCATTATCTTGGTCAACCCTATAAACCTTATTGGTTTCTCTATCTAAAATTATTATCTGGTTTAGGTTTACATCTGCTGCAATATCAACACAGTCGATAGCTAATGGATTAAAAGCGTTTCTATTCCAGGTTGTTACTAGTCCAGGTTGAACACCAGCAAAAGGATTTATTCTGTAAAAATTTCCATTTATTTGATCATGAAGTGTTATAATATTACCATCATCTATAGATAGTGGACCACCTTTGGGTAAGATTGCTGCTAAACCTGCAATTTGAAGTGTAGAAAAACTAGTTCCAAGAGCATTCTCAGATAAGACGTATCGATAGATTTTCGAAAGAGGCCTATCAAATAACCATAAGGTGCCATCTGTTTGTATGTCTAGACCTGTAATTTCTGTTATGTCTGGTGATATATCTGCAAAATCATATTCTGCTATAATTTCATTATTAAACGAAACATTATATATTTTCTGAGCATCGTTATCTAAAGTCCAGAAATCATTTTCTAATCCAATAGATAATATTAAAGGATTAATTGTTAATAAGTTGGAATCTGATAATCTAGTAGTAGACAAAACCTCTATATCTTTTCCTTTACAAACTACAGATATTTTATCACCACTTTTAAATACGTACTTATCTGTTAATATCTTATAGTTATTATCAGGAGTCATAACAGTTGGTATTGATGTTTGAACAGCTCCATTTGTTACACCTAAAACACTATATGGAGTTGTATCTCCTTCTTTATATATAGTATCTCCAGGTTGAACACCTAGCATAATAAAGTCTTGTTTAGAAGACTCTGCAACAACTTCTCCTATAGATCCAACAATACCTGGTTTGCCATTATCTATAAGAACAAAGACTTCTTCTAAAACTGGAATACCAAATGGGATTAAGACTCTTCCTTTTTCAGGTTCTTTAGTAATTGCAGAATCTAAAAATCTAATTGGTCCGTTTCCAGACTCATTGCGGTTTCCTCTATGTAGATATATATCTCCAATTTCTCTTAAAGCATTTTCTGATATGTTCCATACATAACTAATAACAGGATCATCCTTAGCATTAGAGCAAATAGCAGGGATATCACCAAACTCAGAAGAAAGGTCTGTTGTCCAGTCTCCATAAACAATTGGTAGTGGTTGTCCTATCTTATCTGAATCTACAAAAGGAAAGTTTGTTCTATCATATATAAGCGTTGGAATTTCAACTTTGTCTTCTTCTTGCTTGTCATAAGCGTTTATAATAACAGTTTCTAAAGTGGTTTCTATTCCTTTCTTTTTAGGAATTATACCAGTAAATACTTCAAAGTAGTTTGATCTGCTTTCACCAAATCCAACTAAAATTTTAACTTCTCCACCTATCCATTGAGTATATTGTTCTCCGTGAGGAAGGTAATCATTAAAAAATCCGTCTCTATTATTTAGAGTAATCTTTAAGTTTCCAATTTCAAACCCAGGTGATAACCATTCTCCAGCAGTAATATTTAATATTGGAGACTTTTCAGCCCTTGCTTGATAGAACCTTGGAGCTCCGTTTGTGTCTTCAACATATATATTTCTATTAGAAACATTAAAAGTAACATCATTTGTTATGGAAATTTCTGCTATCCATTGTAGTTCTATAAAAGGCCACGAAGCATTTAATAAATTTTGGCTAAGTTCTGCATTAAAGCCTTGCCATAATGCTCTATTAAACCCGCTTTGAAAAAACTTCTTAACTAATGTTCCAGCAGCAATGCCAGAACCAGGAGGACCACCGGCCACGAAATTAAAATAACCAGTTTCATTTAAGCAACCAACCTGATTACCTGTATAGAACCATCTGAATTGACCGTTTGACTCGCATGACATATTTACTTCTTATCATAGTAAATTTTTAATAACTTTACTAATTTAGTTGGTACAGGAAATCCTAACTTATTTATATTCTCTAGAATTGAAAAAGCTTCTGTTCCTATTAAAAATGCTTGCATAATAGAAGAAGCCACATCAATAGGTGTATGTTTATCTACAATTCTAGCAACTATTATTAATAGGAAATATACAAAAGATTTTCTAGCAGCTTTAAAAAAGCCCCTACTAGTAATATTTTGTTGTTTTGCTGTATACCATACTCCAGTTATTGTATCAATAAGAACTAAAGCATAAAGACTAATTAAAATTTGATAATCACCTTCAAAAATCCAAGAAAAACAGATCATAAAGAAAGCAAAAATCATCTTTAAGTGAAACAAATTAAATATTTTTGTAAAAATATCACTTATAGACTGAATATTGAGGTGTGATTGTAAAGTCAAAACTACTCCTTATCTTGACAGTAATTCAATTACCTTTGTTTTTAAAGCTTCAGTAACAACTACTCCATCTGGAGTGGCAGCATTAACAGCTCCTAACGACAAGTCAGGTCTATTTGCTCTGAGGGCTAATTCAACGTCAGAGAATAGGGTTTGCATTGTTGTGATCTGCTCTTGGGTAAATGCTTGAGCATAATTATAACCAGCAATATAGTCTAATACTAATTCACACTTTGCTCTCGCGGCTTTGCCAGCATTAACCATAGCAAGTTCGGCCTGTTCTGTACTGTACGTTTCTGTGATATCTGTTGGCCCGTCGATCACATATTCTTTGGCAAACTTATAAGCTGTAACAGTAACAGCTGGAACCATAGGAATAATTATAGTTTCTCCTGTTGGGTCTCCATTCTCATCTAGCTCATCAGCCTCATGTTCTGGGATTTCAGGTTCTAAGATATCTTCTCTAGTTTCTTCTGCGGCTTCGATTGTTTCGTCATCGAATTGTTCTTCTCTTAGCCATCTTTCTTTTTTGTGGCCCCACGGTCTTGATTCAGCCTCTTGTAATGCTACCCAAGTGTCTGCTATTTCTCTTGTTTCAAACTTTGAGGGACCATTTGTTATAACTCCTTCAAGGGTTTTTATAGTTACTTCAAACATATTATTGCTCCATTACAGTTATAAAATTATAGCTTGCATCTGTTTCAAGAGATAGAGTTGTTCCACTATTTTGATAAGCTTGTATATCAAAGTAATCTCCTTCATTAAGCGTCATAGTAGTGCTACCACTGTTAGCATGGTGGGAAAGTACCCCAGCTACATGCACACGATACCCCATCTTTTCATAATCAGCCCCATTTTTTCTAACATTGATATAAGTTACTTCGTTTGCATTCCATGTTGCTGCTTGGTATTTATAATCAGCCTTTATCTCAATTGTCATTCTTCTTTTAGCAGTGAACTTCCATGAAGCACCAATGGTTACAGAGTTAAAATTATCATCTTCTTTGTCTTCAAAGTTTATTGTAGTAGCAGAGTTGGTAGCAATTGATTGCCCTGCATCTGTACGATATTTAGCATAGACTTTTTCAGTCGGAACAACTGATTGACCTGCGCTAGATTTTTCAATTGATGCAAACAAACTATTAGCATCATTTACAAGATTGATTGAATCATTATCAGTATTGTCTTGGTAATTATAAAACTCAATTTCTTGATCTTTAGTTAAATAGAATAAATGCGATATTGAATTATCCAGATATTTTGAGTTATTTATGCCGTCTCCAGCTTTTCTGGTTATTGCCAATACCCCATCTATATATATTGCAGTTCTAAAAGATATAAGATCATTATCAGCATCAGCATTTAATGCTGCTGCAAATTTAGTATTGTACCATCCTGTTTGAGGCACAACATATTTGTTATTTGCTTCGTCCCATCCTGCGCCATTAGAACTAGTCGCAGTTAGTCCAGTGACTTTATTCCATGCCCCTGCTATAACTGTTTGTGCTGTAGTGGCATCTCCGCGTAACTCAACTGCCGCGCTAACGCTCCCACCATAATGCACAGTCGAATCAGTTGCCCATGTTGGTTTGCCAGCTAGTATTACATCACCAGATGAGACTCCAATGTCATCAAATGTTCCAATTTCAGACCCTACAGTTACAATGCTAGTTCCTGTTCCTGTATGCTTGACAGAAGGCTCTCTCCCAACAACACCTGTAGATACTAAATCAGTTTCTACTGCTTGACCATATGTAGCTCCTGTAGTTGCGAAAGTAACCCCTACGAATGTTAGGTTTAATGATGAAACCAGAGATGTAGTCGAACCTCTTACGCTAAATTTTAGATGCCAAGTCCCATCAATAGTTTGATACGGAGTAAGTTTAGCGAAATCTGTTACCCATCCACTTGCTCCTGTAATATCACCAACAGCAGACCTGTCATAAGTTTTCCAAGCAGTTCCATTAACGAAGTTTTCTGCAGGCCCAACTAAAACGTTATCTATCTTAATAGTGTAAGCTAAAGCGTTTGTTGTTGCTGTATGTAAAATTAATCTATATGAAGTTGAATCTGGAGAAGCTTGGAACCATCCTCTAAATTTGGCAAATTCACCAGCTTTTAAGTTTCTATTAGTAAGTTCAATTACTTTTGCATTAGTTATATCATAAACAAAAAGTCTTTTATCATCGTCCACATAGTTTGCTGAGGTCGTATAGTCGAAACTGATCTCAACCATTGAATGTTGATCAGTCGGATCAATATTAAAATCACAACTAGAACCTTCACCTTGACGATTAGCTGCGTCTTTAGTTTCTAAAAAAGAAGCAACTCCTCTAAGAGGCAAAGATGTTGACCTTGTAAAAGTAGTTGTTGGAACTCCACCAGTACCATCTACAGGACTTTC
>Ga0210003_1000906_pt1 | contig 26499 bp, 32 predicted proteins | sample LantaG_FD_182804 | JGI IMG/M metagenome (GOLD analysis project Ga0210003, IMG submission 182804) | Deep subsurface microbial communities from Baltic Sea to uncover new lineages of life (NeLLi) - Landsort_02402 metaG (SPAdes) (version 2) | ecosystem: Environmental > Aquatic > Marine > Oceanic >... | reverse complement strand
GCCAACTTCTCGGCGGCATCGGGTGGGCAGATATGTATAGTTGTACTATCGTAATCTTCCCCACAATTGGGGCAAATGATTCCGGCAGAGCATGTTTTAGTGGTTTTGCAAATGTGATTCTCACCTGCAATCTCGCCGCAGTTTGGACACTTGTGGTTAGTCGCCATTAGCTTCTCCTTCATATTCGTTTCCCAACCCTCCGGCATGAAGCTCAAGACCTCTTCGCAGATGGCTACCCCAAGGTCAAATCCTGGGCTTTGTTTGGTGTACTCTTGGTAAGACGCTCGATAACCTAGTTTGGCTAAGACATTTGCCCATTGATAAAACGTGTATGGTTCTTTCTTCACCAACGCATCCAGCACCAGCTTGAGGTGATTCCAGTCTTCGAGCGGGTTCCAGCGGGCAAAATAATGTAGCGGTTCTCCGTGGGTAAGAATGTCGCACTTAGATATATCTATTCCCGCAAACTCCGCCAACCAACACAACTCTTTCTCAGTTGGATTCATGCTCTTGCTCCTTTGCTTCTGCGACGACTTTATCTATCTCTGCCAACTGCTTTGCCTCTATGTTGATAATGTCTTGCTCATTTGGCATATTATTCTCCTTTTACTTGCTCAATTTTCTTGCCACAATTAGGACAAAAATTATGTTTAGAAAGTAATAAACTGTGAAATGCTGTGTAAAATGGAAATTTATAACACTCAGCCGACCACGCAAAATAGGGACCTTTTACTAATCCAACACACCTCCATTTACAATTCTTTGATTTAATAATACTCATTCCATCTCCAACATACTCTGCCGGGAAAAATCAACCATTAAACTACAACGCTGATGGGATTCGGCATCTCTGGTTTTACCCATATACAAAGTTACTCTACCTAATCTCTCATCCTCCAAGGTTCTACCCAATCCCAAAACCAGATCAGGACTTTCCATACTGCCGGATGATTCCGATGCGTGTTCAATAGAAACAACATCCTTGCCAACTCTGGCTTTATTAGCCTGTCTAGCTGTCCAATGTACTACCTTGAGATTCCTGGCCAACCATTTACAATCCTCAAATATCTCTCTCAAAGCATGTCTGGGTTCATTGTATTTATTAGTAGCTTTGAACCTGTCGGCATAATCAGTAATAACCATATCTACTTTACGCCCTGATGTTTCTTCTAAGGTTTTTATAAATCCAGCAGCATCTTCTACTGTAGATCGTCTGGATGATAAATCCTTTATTTCACACCTAGCCCCTGTGTCCTTCAGAAACTTAGCCCTTCTACGCCTAGTATAAATTGGGTCTTTGACCATATCCTCAATAGTCTGATTCATCATCCTTTGAAGTAACCGTCTTTTGATTTTCTGTTCCCCATCCTCAAAGGTAAAATAAACCACAAACTTTCCCATAGCCAATGCCTGATAAGCCAGATTTACCAAGGCTGTAGTTTTTCCCCCATTAACTACCGATAATATAACACACAAATCACCAATCTCCGGTCCACCATTGAGCCGTGAGTTCAACCAAGACCAAGGCGTAGGTATATGTATTCCTCCAACATCCATAGTATCCCCATGCTGTAGATTAGTATGCTCCATTATCAAATCATCACCAATACGAGATGCCTTTTCTAGTTGTTGGGCAAACTCGGTTGGAGTAGTTTCAGACATATCCGTAAATCCTTTTAGTATCCGATCAATGGCCGACCACTTAGCCCATTCCAATATTCTTGACCGGATGTATTCAATGTTCTCACAAACTTTAGCATGTTTGACAAGCTCAACCATGCCCCCTTTGTCCCTGTATGTTGCCCGGCGTATGCACTCAACGAGAATATGCTTACTTGGAGTCTTTTTATATCTCTTAACATACTTGTTTATTTCTTCAATCAGACAACGATGATTTTCCTGGGTAAATATCTCTGGAGAGATGATGGACCGGAATCTGAGAAAAAAGGCTCCATCCGTAAGTATTGCTGACATAACCTGATTCTCAAATTCCGGTCCAAGTTCATAAGATAGTTCAATCATTTACCCAAAATCCTAGAAGCCATTGACTTTGTTGACTTCTTCTCCGGTGCAGCTTTGGCATTGGAAGAACCTTTAGGACGACCCCGCTTGCCCTTGGGCTTGGGAGCTTCCTCTGCTTCTTCTTCAACAATGGCCTTCTTAGTCTTGGTTTTGACAACTACCTTAGTTGCAACCTTTTTCTTGCTGACCTTAGCCTTACACTTGTCAAACCAAGGACAGGTCTGACAGCCTTCCCCATCATCTTCTTCAAATAAGTCAGAGTCACCAAAACAAGCAGGTTCAGTTGTAGATTCTTCCTCAAAAACTTCTTCCTCTGTCTCGGAAGTTTCCTCAACTACTTCTTCAGAAGGTTCAGCTTCTTCCTCAACCTCACCAAGACCATCAGCATCCTCAAACAAGGTTTCCTTGTCCATTCCCAACTCATCCAACTGAGCCTCTAGACCTGGATCATCAACCACTTCCAACGGGTCTTTAACCTGTTTGAGCAGGGATGGTGCTACCGGCCAGGGATTACGCATGGGCATAGTAGCATAAGTTGTATCCAGCCCGGAACCTTCTTTTTTGATGGTCAGGCCACAACCATTTTTGGCTTCCAGAAGATCAGCATAATCATCATCCAGCAATAAGGCGGCAATGTCCTTATACACTGTAGTGGGTACTGACCAAACAGATACCTTCTTATCCGGACTGTCAATGTCAATAGCAGATACTAGATAGGTATTACGGAACTTGTAAGGGGATGTTTCTCCGGACTCCTTGGCCAAAGTATCTATCTGACAGTAGGCACACTGTTCCCCAAAAGTCTGCAACCGGCACACATGACCCTTACCCTGAAAACCCTCATCAGCCTTTTTATGCTCTACTAGAGGTCGAGCAAAAATAGTGCTACCTTCCGCATCCTTGAACTCCAAAATACGTAGATGGTTTGTAGTACCGGCTTTGAGGTATCTGATTTTACCCATCCGTTCCTTGACCTTTTTCAACTCCGCTAAAAGTTTCTTTCTGTCAATCGCCATAGGTATTCCCTTTCTTAGAAATGTTCATACGTTCCATTTCGGTGCGTACTGTAGCACCTAGATTTACCAACATGTCCTTCTTGTGTGTTAGTGCTGTAGTTATTCCTTTCAAAACATCCACTGAATACCCGGTTTCATCAACCAACTGCCTCAATCTCAACCAATTTTTATTATTATGACATTCAACTATCACCATCCTTTCTGTTACTCGACTATGATTATTACTCAATTGTCGATACACTTTAGACTCCAACATCTCCAAACGCAGCTTGGCCCGTCTCTCATCTCTCATAGCCCTGGACTGAGCAATAGCATAATAGGCATACAGCTCACCCTGCCGGATCATCTGCCTATCCAAGTCCATACGGCTCAGAGATAAATCACCCTTGACTGTCTTGGTATATTTCTGGAGTTCTAGCTGATTCACTGTTACTCTGCCTTAAATGCGGCTTCAGTCGCATCCACCATCTTCTGCCATTCATTCACAACTGTTGATTTCACCTCATCCATAACTTCCTGAAACTCAACCCCATCTGGAACCACTCTACACTGACCAAACTCAACTCTGATATTCTCAAACCGCATAGTGGGATCAAGGCTTTCAAGGTTAATTGTCTTAGCCATAGAATAAAATACTCTGTTGCCTGACATACCATTTACCGCCCTATCCAAATCACCTCCAATAATCTTTTCCTTGCTCATTGCTTTCTTCCTTTCTAAATAGATTCCATCTCGTAAAGATTCTTGCCTACGGACATATCCACTTTCAATTCCACTCCACATGGTTGCCAGTAATTCATTTCATTATGAATAAGCATAGCTTCACTGACTGTTTGAATTACCTCCCTTCTCCAATCAGCATCCATATCAATTTGTAATTTATCATGCTCAGTATTTATCAACACCGCTCGAATGTTTCTTTCTCGAAACAATTCCCTGACCAAACACAGACTCAATAAACAAAAACTATTGCCAGTAGATTGTACTGGGGCATTACCCGCCTGTCTCAAGGACCGATTCTGTTTGTATTTATCGGAAGATCGGGCATTGGGTAAATGTCTGCGTCTGCCAAACAGATCAGTCACATATCCATTTCTCATAGCCTGTTTGCACAGATCGGTACGATACTCATATACACCAGGAAACTTCTGATTATATTTATTTATCAATTCTTCAGCAGCATCAATAGAAATACCTGTTTTATCACTCATTCCATATTTTGTAAGCCCATACATCGTACCAAGATTCATTTGTTTACCCATGAATCGTTTCTTTTTGGCATCCTCATCCCTGGAAATATACAAAGCCAATAATTCCTCATAATCAAGACCGTATATCAAAGAAGATACATACAAATGCAGGTCCAGATTTTCAGCAAAAGCCTTCTTGAGTTCTCTTTCACCAGACAATCCAGCTAAGATCATTACTTCCAACTGCACATAATCACTGGATAACAACAAACCATTTTCATACCTAGAAACAAATGCCTTCCGGACAATGTTATCCTTGGGGATATTTTGCAGGTTTATCTCTGATGAGGATAGTCTGCCAGTACGAGCCACATCTAGATTGTAGGTAGTGTGAATACAATTATCCGGCCCAGTATAATCTTTCCACTTGGACACAAAGTTTTTCAGGATTGATTCAGTAGAACGATATTCTAACAGGGATTTTATTACCGGAAATCTATCCTCATATTTTACCAATACATCCTTGCCCAAACTATAATTTCCCTGATAGTCGGCTTCAATAGACAAACCCAATTCATCTAAACAAAGATGCAGCATTTGAGGATGGCTCTTGGGATTGAATTCCTTCTTGCCTTTTTCCCAAGTTGAAATATTCTCAGCAGCCCAAGCCTCAGATTTTTTGACAGCCTTATATCCTCTGAATTTCTCCTTAGCTGTCTTGGCCTGTTCTTTCAACTCTGGTTCCACTTCCGACATGGTAAGAGCATCAATAGCCATCCCAGTCATTTCTACCTTGGCCAGATTCTCAGCCACATTACCCATCAATTGCAGCACATCAACCAAACCCTGTTCAATTACCTTTGGTTGCAACAGATCGTGGGCAGTCTTGGTAAGCAGAGCATCCAATCCACAATACCTTAGCAAATCCTTCAACTGAGCCTTTTGTGGTTCTTTTTGAATTGTCTGCATCTGCTTCTTATACCAAGTCCAGGGTATCTCACAATAACTGCCAATAGCATTCAGATTGGCTTCAGCAGACTCATCAATCAAATTCATCTGCAACATGGTATCAGTCAAAGGATAACTCTGCCCATATACTTTTAGATTGCACTTATGTTCATACTTGGAATTTTGGGCAATAGCCTGTCCCAAACTGGTAGAAATATACATCTGCCAACTGTTTTTTATCTGTTCACTGAAGGGAAAGGCCACTGTCTCAATATCTGTTGACAAACCCACACACAATATCTGGAACTCATTACATAGCTCAGGGCGTAAAGCACTCACATCCCCCCAGGTTTCATAATCATAGGCATAATTACCAATATATTCTTTTTGCAATCTCTGGAGATAATCACAAACATCATCGGCTTCCAACAATAACCTGATTTTAGGAAACTCTGGCAACCCCTTCTCTATAAAATCAGATGCCTTGTCCCAAATATCAGCCCACACATTCTCAGCCTTGACAGAGGTCTTGGTTTCTGATCCACTCATCCTAAGTAAATAAGCCGGATGATAATTAGTCAAAAACATATAATTGAGATTTTTATATTTGAAATTACCTAATGCTCCCACAACCTCTTTCATCTTCTGTTTTCTGTTGGTCAACGCAGTATGGGCATAATCCCCCAAGGCCACTATCAGTTTGGGATTATATTTCAATACAGCTTTAATCCAATGTTTCTTACATGATTCCAATTCCGTAGGTTTGGGTTTGTGTGCAGCATAGCAGCAGCGGGAATTGACCAGCACATAGTTTTCCGTAATTGATTTCAAAGTATTTCTAAGAAGCTCTCCAGACCTGCCGATGAACGGTCTGCCCTGCATTTCTTCTTCTTTGCCAGGAGCTTCACCCAGGATGAGCAAGTCCACTGAGCCGTTGTGTTCTCCTACCAATTCGGGAGCTATTGGTCCTTGGCACTTACTGGCCGCTTTGCATTTAGTACAAGTAAATCGGGACATTAGGATGCCTGTAATCTGTACCTGAAATCTTCCGCTGCCACACTGAAATCATGTTGGGTCTTTCGGGGAGAAACACCCAAGACTTTAGCAATAGCCTTATGTGCTCCCCTGAAAGTACCCGTCTGTCTTATGTATTCCAAATAATGAGTTAGTATTCCACAATGATCCACTGAAAGTAACAACAACTGCTTACATGAAATTTCCATCATTTCTTTTCCACTGCCATCTGTTTCTAAAACTTCCTGAACCATTGTTTTCCTCTTATTCTGCATGACCCAACTGCACATAGCATTGATTGATATTTTCAACAAATAAGACTCTATGTTTGTACCGTTGTGAGTATTTATCTTACCAAGACTTTTCCATATTTTTATAGTTGCCATCTGAACAGCATCATCTTGATAACGAGCGGAACAAATAGTAAATGCCAAGCCTCTCAACCTTGGTTTCAAAACATCTAATAATTTTTCAAAACCTACATCACTTACTCTGGCCTCTTGAACCATCCTGATCCAACTGGTCTGATCCATCGGTGCTCCCTTTCATTTCGGACGCTACTTTTTTCAAATCCATCACATTACACACTATCAACCATAACCTAGAACCTTTCTTATGAATACCCAAAACCGGGATTTTATTTTCTTTCTCAGCCAACTCCACTGTATTTTCAAATAGGTTGGCTACTGCTGGATTCTGTCGCTGTTTTACCTCCAGAAATAATCTTGGGTGCATGGAATCTGAACGTGATATTTTTGAGTTTCCCCCGGATAAAGGAACTCTTTCGGACCCAAACCATCGGGCAAATATATTCTCAATGCTTTTCCATCTCTTAGATTTCATTTACACATAACATCCAAAAATATTTTATCACAAGTCTCACTTATAACCCTGCCTAATTTTTTTGGCATCACCCTCAACTGCCATCCATATTTACGCCTAATTCTTATTACTTCCTGCCTGATTTCCCTTGAAGTAATTTCCAACTTTCCATGAATAAAAATATTGGGATAATCACTATTCTTACTCATAATTGATTTACCAATCCCCGCAACACCTTCATCATCTCATTTTGGTTATACATTATTGTTATTAGATAATCGGTTCTTTGCTGTTCATATTCTATAACCCCCTTATTTCTTAAACATTGTCTGTTCGTTTCCTTTATTCTACAATTCAAACCCTCTATAAGCATAAATTTTGTTTCAGCATCCATTGTTTGTATTCCTGTATTCCAAGAATGATATTGCTGCTCTATTGTACCCTTGGGACAATGATATAGGATAAACAAATCAAACATCTCTCTAGCCAGAATCGGATTATAGGCATCATCATGCACATAATCTCTGACTCCGGCAATCCTCCAGACTCTAATAATCCTATTTACTTCCCTGACCATTATTGGTCTTATCTGTACCAAACCCTTAGCATCTTCCGATGAATTGTAGGCTTTGATATCTCCATGAGATTCTATATTCACAGCATAAGCAAAAGCGGCCCCAAAATCATACCAACTAACTGATGGGGATTGGCTCATCTGACCATCAGCAACTTTGCTTCCCTGAATTGGGACCGCTTTGCCAAATAAAACAACCAACGACAGGATGAGTATATAAACCGTTTTCATTTTTTAGTCAGGTCCACAACTCTTTTCTTCATGGTATCGTTGAACACCCACTCAAACAACGCATTCAAGGCTTGGGTCAAAGCACCTTTAGTAGAATAGCCCTCACCTGAATCAGCCATAATTCTACCATTAGGAGCCTTTATTCTCCAACGATATTCCTTCTTCCGGTCCCGATACTTTTCAAGAATCATTTCTTTCTCCTTTGCGTTTTCCCCCGGCACTCATTCCAAAAACCACAAAATCTATTTGAGCAGCACCAAGAATCAGGTTTGGCCAAGGGGAAACACCCTTTGGAAATCATCTCGGCCACATTGAAAGCAATCTTCTTGAACCACCTGAGCCTCTCTGATGTTATCGGAGAACTTAGGTAACTAACTTGAGGAATTTTTGTTTTTATTAAATCACAGAATCCCACCTCTGGATTTTCCATTTGCAACTCAGACTTGGCTACCATACCATACGCACTCAACTGAATATCGGAATCAAGCGTGGCTTGAGATTGCCGTTTTCCTACGGTTTTATAATCTACCACCGATGATTTTGGGTTGACCATTTGGGGCAGGTGTAAGCGTCCCGTAGTATCCAAAACACAATGGATTGGAATTGTACCCAATTGGAGAACAAAGAGCCTTTCTGTTGTTTTAGGTTGATAAAAAGGTGCAAAACGCTTTAGATACATTGGCAATAACATCTTGCCACGCTTGATTATCGTATCTGGTGTTTCTTCTTCCCAATCCTTGATATTCTTTTTCCGATCACTGAAAGTATCAGCAAACTTGACAAACAATCTTTTGACATTCAAATCCTCATGCTGTTTTATTTTGTGATTATTATTCAATTCCAGGGTAGCATGATAAGTGCTACCTTCTTCCATCGCTACAGCCGGAGGACACTTCTTGCCATCCACATATCGAAAACTGTATTGCTGACCACAACGCAACCACATATTGATCTGCGAAGGACTAAGATAATTTTTAGGCAGGGTAAATTTCATTTCTTCTTTACTTTTCTCTTGGCTTTTTTATATTTCAAAACTAATACTTTTGGCAAAGCGGCTATGGTTTGTTTTTGGGTTTTGGTGCAGCATTTATTCTTCTTGATCCTCTGTTTCATGGCTGTCAACAGGCCACAAACAAAATCCTTTTTCTTGGTCCTCTTAGCCAAGAGCTTATCAATATCTACTATCAATTCTTTCCAGCCACATTTATTACACATCTTCAATAGTCCTATATTCATACAAAGGACAGGTAAGTGAAGTACACTTTTTTATTTCCTCAACCTGAAAGTTTATACAGGACAGACAAAAACAATGGACCGCTGATTCCAAACTCCGCTTGGTATATGCCTCTCTAAACATGCTTCTGTACCTGGTAGGCATCGACTTGAGAAACAATGCTCTGGCCAACGCCTTTTTATTTCCTTTGAAAGTCATTCCGGAAAATGCTCCAACAACTTTGTCAGAGAATCAGAATTAGTATTCAAAGCTGTTTGCAAGGTACTTATCTTTTCCTTGATATAATCATTTTGCATCCGCAGCCTTTCAATCTGGTCACGTATTTTTTGTCTTTCCTCACTTGTCATTATGCTTGTCCTTTATGCTCAGAGCCATTTCTAGCTTTTCTTTGTCGGCTTGATCCCACATCTGCTGGTATATTTCCGGGTTGCTTATTTGTATTGGTTTGAGTATTACTCTGTCCCCCTCTTTGGGATAATAACTCAATAAACTGCTATTCTTACCTTGTCTGATTATTCCAGCCTTTTTGAATAGCTCCAATGTTCCAGACCAAGGGGGTATGCCTCTATCAAAATCAATAGTAAATTCCACTTGGGTAAATGGCCTACAGATTCGAGATTTTATTATTTCCATTCTCCCCCTGGTTCCAGTAGTCTGTTCATTCTTTTTGGTTCTACCACCTCTAGTCAAATGTAATCTCAGAGAAGAATAAAATCTTATGGCTCGACCACCGTAAGATTCCCACTTCTGCCCAAACAATACCCCAATCTTACTTCTAAGCTGATTTACCAGAACCAAAGCTATCCCTGTTCCCCGCAGATAATTCAGCAACAGAGGTATTCTCTCCGAGTGAACACGTGCTGCCGGGGCTATGGGACTTCCTGACTTGGTTCCTTTGACAATGGCAGGTGGAGTGGCGGCAGGAGTATCCCACACAATGACACAGGGTTTTTTGGCCTTGGCTTTCTTGGCCTGTTTCTCCAAAAGGTTTACTAAAAACTCATAGGTACTTTCCAAATCCTCAGCAATAAAATACATCAGGTTCTCATCTACCCCTAGTACCTTGGTGGCAAAATCCTTGTTGATACTATTCTCGGAATCAATCAGAACCGCCCATCCACCTGCCTTTATTACTTCCCGGCATAGCTGTAATCCCAACATACTCTTGCCGGTAGAAAAGTCTCCCACTATTTCAGTTATCAGGCCGGAAGGTATTCCCCCTTGAAGCAAGAAATCAAATGCTAGACAGCCGGTAGAAATTGGATTTCCGTTGGGTTGAATATCTTCCAACAGGGAAGCTCCAAAGCTTTCTGCCAGCTTTCTTGCATGATCTATTTGTTTAGCCATTTGTGCTTAATCAACTAAATTGGTTTTTGTAACAACACCATATTTAATCAAATCCAGTTCTTTTATAGGTGTACACCCTTTTACCCTAAATTTTCCATTACTGCCAATCGGTACACATACAATATCCGAAACATCAAACTCACAAAGTAATATTTTATATCCTGTTTCCCATTTCCAAATACACCAATCTAATGTTGCCAAATTTATTCCAGTAGCACATTGCAGAGTTTCATTTTCACACCACTCATCAACATCCACCCGCTCACCAATTTTATAAACAATACCTCCGTTGAATGGCCCCTCATTTTTTTCGTCAACAAGCTTATAGGCTCGAATAATCCCAGGCTGATCTAATAAAAAATATAAAGGCGTTGTCAAATATTTGTTTATTCCTTTGGCCCCGGATAAATCGGCCCTGGATAAATAAGCCCCGAATAAATAAGCCCCGGATAAATTGGCCCCGGATAAATTGGCCCTGGATAAATCGGCCCCGAATAAATAAGCCCCGGATAAATTGGCCCCGGATAAATTGGCCCCGGATAAATTGGCCCTGGATAAATTGGCCCCGAATAAATAAGCCCCGGATAAATTGGCCCCGGGTAAATTGGCCCTGGATAAATTGGCCCTGGATAAATTGGCCCCGGATAAATTGGCCCTGGATAAATTGGCCCCGAATAAATAAGCCCTGGATAAATTGGCCCCGAATAAATAAGCCCCGGATAAATTGGCCCCGGGTAAATTGGCCCTGGATAAATTGGCCCTGGATAAATTGGCCCCGAATAAATAAGCCCTGGATAAATTGGCCCCGAATAAATAAGCCCCGGGTAAATTGGCCCTGGATAAATTGGCCCTGTTGCTTTCAACACATTCTAAAAAAGTATCTGCCTCTTGTTCTATTAGTATTTCTCCACCAATAGTTTTGATTTGATATACCATCTCTGTGCTCCTTTATTCTAAACAGGTTCTCGAACACCATTTTCAACATATTCCAAATAACGCCCAAAGCAATTTCCTCTGAATACTGTATTGGGTACTGGATATGGCCTTTTGAATCTTTGCAAACACCATTCTTCGGGAAATGTAGAAAATTGGGCCTCAATAAATAATTTGGCCAATCGGCAATCTTTCAATTCTTCAGCTATAGCATCAATAAATACATTCATATCTGGTTTTATAAGCCATCTGACCAGCATTGTTTTTCCAGTTCTGAAAGATGCTGCCTTAGCATATTCACGTTTTAATAGTTCAGAGCATATTTGGGTATTATAATCTGTCATAACTATTATTTTATTATCTCATGTGAAGCTTGTAAAATAGCAAAACAACCTCTAATAAATAATATTCCTACAAAAATCATAATTATTACCAAGCTCAACCATCCTATTCCTAAAACAAGATGATAAAAACCCAAAACAAAAAGCTTTATTCTTTCAATATTCATTTATTCACCAAAATTAGTGGCAGGGGGAATATCCGTAGAACAACAGGATAAACCCCCTGCCGGAGCACAGCTTGGTTATTGTTTATTTCTTGCTTCATTTCTCAGAACACATTCCAATAAAGCCGCATCTCTGTTTTCAAATATATCCTTGGGATCAAGATATACTGATTCCCCTCTACCCTGATACCATATTCCCCGGCTGTCTATTATTATTTTGCTGATGGTTATTGGACTACTTGTTCCCCAGGTATTATTTAGTTGATATATCTGGAAAACCGTTTGTCCTATTTCAAAGCCGGTAAATTGATACTCAATCATTTTCTGTACTCCTGTGTTTGACATCTATAGCTTAGCCGGAACGAATTTATTTGTCAACTGAAATCTTTTATTTATTTTCATTTTATTTATTAGCCGGTTGAGAGTTTTGATTTTTTGATTTTCCCTTCTTTCTTAAGTAACAATTACTATTACTATTACTGTTACTTATTATTATTACTCATTACTGTTATTGTTATTGTTACTGTTACCCCGCGTAAGGGTCTCTATTAGATATACCATTCTCGAAGCATCAAAAGTACATTTTTTCAAAGATTTATTTTAACTATTTTCACTTGGCTTATTATTCCATACCGGCTAAGAGTTTACGTCTATCTTACCCATCTTACCTATCTTACCTATCTTACCTATCTTAACAGGTAAATTCCAGCAAATGGAAAATGGTTTTCAGAGTTGATACTAACAAACACCTAATTGAAGTGTTATTTAGTCCACAATTTAATTCATAAGTCCTTGTTTTTAACTGATGGCTTGCTTGTTTATATTGGGTCAAATTGTACCTTCACATACAACTGAAGATAATTTATATCTATATATTGTCTAAAATGGCTGGATACACCATATATTGGTGCAGGATACTCATCAGCATCAGGAACACTGTTCATATCCCCCTCCCACTGTAGTTTAAATCTTTGGTAGTCCTCAGTATTTAATGTAAGGGTTTCCAGCAAATTTAAATGAAACCAATAAACTTCATCTTCTACAACATCTGATCTAATCACGCTGTTGCCCGACATGGCCGGACTGTCATTCACATACCACATAAATTCAGAATCTAAAAAATGATTATCCACTGATACATCTGGTGCAGCCAGCACCATCTTAATCCAGGCATCTGTCACCTTCACTGTCACTGGTATTTCATCCCATATTGCTAGTAGTTTCAACGCTCCATAATCTATATATCTGGTAAAGTTTTCCCCTACAACAGACCTACATGAATACCTGTCTATAGACCCTCCTTCTCCATCCGAAATTGGTACATAGGAACCTCTAAACCGTCGGCCAATAAACTCAGCACCACCGGTAATTTCAACAATTGATGAAAACCCTGATGTTTTTGCGGCTGCCCAAGTATTTTCAAAATCAGTACGTGAATATAAAGGTGTTAATTGACTATCGGAAAAACTCATTTTGTGACAGTCTAAATGGAGAAAACAAGAATAAACTTCGTTCCATGCAGATGCTAAATTCACCTTGGCATATCCCCATTTATCCCTTTCAAAAGCCTGTCTGAGTAATATTGTTGGTCCATAGGTATCATCCCTTATTATATATCTTACATCTGTTCCATTTCCGGGATTGGTTTGTAAAGTTAACTCATCATCGGTATGAGAGCTAATTACAAATGTTCCAGTATTTCCACCTGTTGAACTTAGGATTACACACTTAAACCCCTTAATATCCCGTCCCACAAACTTTTCAACATCTGTTAATTTATAGCCTGTACTACTGGTTATTGCTGCTGTACCATAAATGCCTGTTACCCCTCCCTTTTCCCAATATCTCGGTATAAGGTCATAAACTACATCAGTCCCATCCCCAGGATCATTTGCAAAATATAATGTATTGTCTGTATGATACAGAATATAAAAAGTTCCAGTATTTCCACCATCTGATTCTGCTATTCTAACTTCGGCTCCTAATAAATTCAAACCGGCAAATTTTCCTGTATCAGTAAGAGAATAAGCAGAAGATGAGGTCGTTGCCGAATCCCCAAGCACACCAAGAGTATCTTTTCTATATTCAATAAAACTAAATGGACTATAAGGTTGATAATAATGACAAAATTGTTGAACCATTTGTCTGGCATGTTGTAAATGAATGCCCTCTACCAATGTTGCAAATTGTGGAGTTTGCTTGATATAGTGCTGTCGGTCCACAACCCCACCAAACCAACCTGCATACATGGAAAAATAAGAAGTAGCACTATTAGCCCCAATTAAAACTTCCTTGCTTTCTCCAAGTACATGTATAATTCTGCCTCCCCCAAATACTTCTGTTGGATAGGAATAATATCCTTGTTTGCTTTGAATCTTTGCTACCCATCCCTTTCCATAACTATTTATAGCAGCTACTAATTCAGAAACATCATCATAATTCTCATCAGTAAGATCAAATTCTTTTTCACTTTCATTTGCACCCCCAACTACCTTTAACATCATTTTGGCCGGTCCAACCTCATAAAAATAATAATTACTTATGGCTCCAATAGGCCCAAATTCTATCCCATCACTACTACTATAAATATATGCCTTGTCGTTTGTATTAGAGAGAATATAAAATGCTCCTGTGTTTCCAGTAGTGGAACTGGTAACATACAAATAAGCACCATTTAAATCCAATCCAGTAAAAGCCCCAATATTCTGTAATTCATCCTCATCAACAATTTCACCGACCCCCTCATGTTTTGTTCCTCTCCGATGGTTTTCCACTGTAGCCAAATCAGCATCAGAACTAGAATTATAAATGGACATAATGGTTGAATTGCCTAAATATCCACTATACATTGAAAGTCTATACCCATTAGCTTTTGCTAATTCATTCCAAGCCTTTAGACTTAGATTTTCACCTTGGGCTAGAGGAAATTCAGTAAATTCACCCATAATAATTATACCAGTACAGATGGCCCATTGAAGAAATAGCGAGCAGTTCCACCTATATCTATCAAAACAAACACTTGAACATATAAATTAGTTGGCAAATCGTGATAGCTGTATCTTTCCCCAAGATGTGTTGCTGTAACCCAACGTCCCCCACTAAGATAGCTTGCTGTAATTCTATCAGTCTCAACTCCCGCAGCAATGGTTAGCTCCCTTACCCAATATCTTTCCTCTGTATAGTCAGGTTCTCCGGAAGGACCACTACCATATAATTGAGCCAAAAAGAAAGTGGCCTGACGATTAAAATAATATTTTGGTAGTCCATCTTGGTCATACTTCACATAAACAGTAACAATGGTTGAAGCATTTGTGATTGATGAAGTCTTTGCTTCACAATGTAAAATATGGCTATTATAAGCCTCTCCTAAGTTTATAGCAGCTACATAGTGGATCATACCATACCACTGAATATCACTTAAACTTGATGGTTTTACAGGGTGGTAGAAGATAGGCAATGCAGCATAATCATCATCTGTACCATAACTGGCACTTGGGGAAGAACTAGCTGAAGGGTCTGCTGTATTACTGCAAATTACCTCTTTTACCCAATATCTAGCATCTTGAAAATTAGTTTCATTATTTGGTCCGGTAGTAACAAGTCTAGCCAAAAAAGTTCTTTCTCCCCCACCCCTTGTTTTTGGCTTGGTAGTGGTCTTGGTAGTCCTTTTCAGACGGTCCACATAAGGCATCAAATCTTCCAGTTGCCTGACCGCTTTCTCACCTAGTAGGTATCGTTTAGCCATTGAAAACCTCTGCTTGTTCTAAAGACCCTGTTTATCCAGCCCTCCTGAGCCTGTGGCAAGCGATCTATAGTCAACTGGCCTATCAGACACCTCTCTAACAAAGTCCCCTCTCAAACGATCCTGAGCAGCCTGAGAGCAAATTAGCCTTATCTATCTTTCCCATACTACCCATCCTACCAAAACCTGCCATTTTGACAGTTTAACACAACTAACTAGCACTTGGGGAGCTACTCGGAGCAGGAGACATACTTGGAGACACGCTAGGACTCACTGAGGGGCTTACAGAAGGACTTACGCTTGGTGTTGAGCTAGGAGACACGGAAGGACTCGGAGAGGCTGAAGGCGTACTGCTAGGACTTACAGAGGGTGTTCCAGAAGGAGAACTACTCGGAGATATGCTCGGAGTAGAGGATGGACTTACAGAAGCACTAGGTGAAGCTGAAGGTGCTGGACTCATAGAAGGTGAAATACTTGGGGATATGCTTGGTGTAGAACTAGGACTTATTGATGGACTCACACTTGGGGTAGAGCTTGGAGATACTGAAGGAGTACCAGAAGGTGAAACCGAAGGGGTACTTGAAGGTGATCCACTCGGAGAAACACTTGGGGAAATACTTGGAGTAGAGCTTGGGCTTACTGAAGGAGTAGCACTTGGAGATACACTCGGACTGGACTCAGTTGGAGTCTGATTTATCTGGAAAAATGACCCTTTATCCAGTACCAATTTACCACCATAGAATCCAGCCGGATTTATCAGTTTGATATTTTTCATACCATTATTCAGGTAGGCCGTAGCCTTGGTCCAAAGGTCCATATGAATAATACTCTTGGCTGAGGGATCACCCGTAGCATCAAATACCCCACCAAATAGATTGGCCCTGGTAATAATATGGCCAGCAGCGTTCCATTCATAAGTGGCCGACTTGAGATTCAGGATATTCATATCCCCATCGGAATGAATAAATGTTCCCACATCTAGGTCCAATATTCCAGCTACCGGAGAACTACAAGTAATTGCCCCACCTTGGCTATAAATATCAGTCAAGGTACAGCCAGCAGGAATAGTCATAATCACATCGGTAGCCGGTATAGTAGAATAATTGGCGTAGATGGTAGTAATATTTGAGCCGGTTACAAGAGTTACCTGTCCTTTGGTAATCCTCAGAGAAGTAATTGTTCCACTAAGAACACAGGCTGTAGCTGATTTCTTGGCATTGAGGACTGTAACCCTGGTAAATTTACCACTGATCTTGAAATAAGTAGGAACTCCGGAAGCATCAATAACCAATTCATCTGTAGCTGTTGCTGCATCCAAGGCAATAGTTATTGAAGCAGAGCCAAAATTGTAGGCAAAATCTTTGGTTATTAGAATCCTGCTAAATTCATTTTTACCGGCAATAGGACTGGTCAGTACATCATAAGCACCATTACCATCAAAATAAATAACTTCCCCGCTGGCCGGTATAACCCCGGTACTCCAATTAGCAGCTATATCCCATGTGCCTAAATTGCCAGCATTATTTCCCAACCAACTATGCGGTCCAGCCATGATATACTCCTTAAGCTACACCCGGCCAAGTGGCAAACAGGTAGCGTTGTTGATATACAAAATCCGGGATAACTCCGCCAGCGGGATTGTCTCCTGAAAATTCCAAGGGAACTAATTTTCCTGTTGCTATGTAGGTAGATAATTCCTCATCCCCAATAATTATGTTTCCATCCTCATCCATATATTTCTTAGAGGTATGAACTCGCCTATCAAACCAAGAAAAATAATCTTGGTTCGTTTCATTATTGTAAATAGGATAAAATTTCCATTTACCCCCATCACCTGTATTCTTTTTCAATTCATAGGCATTTATTAATGGAATAGGACGAAATCTAAAAATAATTTCATATCTAACCTTACAATATAATAAATCCCCAAAATCATTAGATTCTTCATCCTCATCATAAATATCTTCAACCTGAATAGTATTCATCAAAACCCGACCCTTGGACATACCTCTAAATTGCCCATCATAAACCGTATGTGTCCAATTATAAAGGTTGTCGGGATCAAATATAGCCTCATTTCTATTCATATGCAAAACCACATCGGCCACTTCTCTTTCAATCCCGGTTACAATCTCATAAAAAGTATTTAGATAAGGGACACCATTGACATCCTCACTGACTGGTTCATTACTGAATTGAGTATCCCAGTTTATTTCCGCTGGTTTATTTAGAGGATTAGCCGCCCATTTATCATCACCTCTTTTGCCGGTATTATCTATATCCTCCCCATACCGCACTTCTACATTGAAGAAACAAGGGGATACTTTTCTGACTTGTGGTTCCCTGGAACGTCTATCAGTATGACCGGGAAAATATGTACCGGGAGCAGGAATGATTATAGTTGGATCAGTAGGATCATTCTGCGGCCAGGTAAAAAGAGCGGTATCAGCTACATTATCAGTAACCAATGAGAAATGTCTGGTTGCTGTTTTATTGTCAGCTTCACCTCCGGCTTCATGGCCGGTATATCCTTCACGTATGCAAACTATAGACATAATTAACTTCCAAAATCATTCAAAGTAGAAATTAAAAGTGGATTGCCACCCAAAAAATCAAGAAATTTATTGAAAGCATCTTTGTGTTCTTTACTAACTTTCAATTGCTCTACTGATAGTTTTTTGGCTTGTTCATTATCTTTATGAAGTATTTGAGCAGGGTCTTTGTAGCCTGGAACCCTGGTCAATAGTCCAGCAGCCTTATAACCAACAGCATTTAATCCACCCCCTTTTGTAGAGCCAAGCTGATCCTGTGCCGCTCGTTGCATCAACATATCATATTGTAAATTGATCCAATCTAAATTAGCTCCAATCTCATTAGCTTTACGCAGAGCTTCCTGTCTCTCATACTCTATAAGTAAAAGCTGTTCTTCCAGACCGGCTTTGGTCATTCGGATAACCAATTCCCCAATGGAAGTAAGAGAGTCCTTATTTATTCTTTCCCTTTCCTCTGCCATCCTTTCTTCCATTTTGATACGTTCTTCTTCTTCCTTTTGCCAATATTTCATTCTCAGGTTATATTCCTTCCATCTATATTTGTTATCCAAAGCAGCAATATCCTCTCCTTGAGTGGCAGCTGATTCTTTTTCTTGGTTATACTTTGTAACCATCTGAGCCATCTCTCTATTGAAGGAATCAGTGATAGCTTTATCCTTTTCATCCTGTATATCCGCAAGTAGTTTTTTATTTCTGAATTTATATCCTTCCATATCAAAAGCAGGATCAATAGGGGCTTTACCTTCACCTTGAATGTTTTGCTGTTTTAGTAATTCTTTATTTTGTTTTTCCAATTCTGTTATGAACTTCTGGGTTGCATCTATCTGCACCTTTCTTTGCTTTTCTAAATTTAAAGCAAAAGCCTCAATGCCTTCCGGTACAAACATACCCTCAAAAAATTCTGTAGGGGTCAATCCACCAATACTGCTAAACCCTGTAGCATAAAGACTCTCTTTCTGTTCCTTTAGTTTTTTGGTGTACATCTCAATCAATTGTTCATTGACCATCATCTGTGCTTCAATCCCAGTACCTTGAGCAGATTTAATAATCCTCTGAAATTCCTCTGTTTCCTGATTCAACTTGCTCATTTGTTCAGCAGCATTTTTCCAGATATTGTTCAATAAAGTAAAAACACCTACCAATCCAACAGCAGCTACATAAAAAGGGGACATTCCGAGAGTAAGAGCACCCATTTGTTTTGTTGCACCCTTTGCACCTTCTTTCCAAGTAGATTGTTGAACATACAATCCTTGCCAGCCTTTTGCACTTGTTGTCAATAAAGGTATAGTTTTACCTAGTGACATTGCTTGAGTAGTTAATAATACTCTAGATGCAACAACCATAGTATTATAAGATGCCTGTGCCGCTGTAGCAGCTATAGTAGCGGAAGTATCAGCAACAGTAGCAGTAGTTTTTCTTATTATGGCTGTGTACAAAAACCTAAAACTTAACCCTAAATGAGTAACTGCTGTCCATACACCATTTAGGATAGGAAGAAGTGCTACAAATGAACCCAAAATTACTGTAAGAACCGGATTCCAAGCAGCCATTTTAATAAATCTTGCTACAATACTCCCCAAAATTTTTGCCAAAGAATCTAATGAGTCTTTCATCTCTATTAATTTTCCAGTGGCCTTAGTCAAAGAATCCATTATCTGTTTACCCATCACTACTTTTAAATATACCATAAGCTGAACAAAACTATTCAAACGGCGAAAAGGAGTATCCAACATTTTATTGGCAGCTTCTTCTGTTAAACCCATAACATTTTGCATAAAATTCAACTGGTCATTAAGGCTCTTGGTATTGCCGGTAAAAGTAGTCATAGCTACAGAAGACCTGCGAGTAAATCCAGTATATTGAATTTGAGTAAGTCCAGCACCTTGTAAAGCCTTTATTACTTCAAATATCCCTTTAGCTATTCCAGGTTTGGAAACGGTAAGAATTGCTGCTCGTAAAGCAGTTATAGCTTTAGCAGGTTCCACCACCTGAACCACAGTAGATATAAGAGCCATTAATTCTTCAAGGCTTATTCCCGCTGCTCTAGCAGTTGAAGCAACTTTACCTATTTCTTCAGATAGTTCTGGAAATCTAATTACACCTTGATTAACTACACCCCAAAGTAAATCAGATACATGGGCAGCTTCGGTAAATTCCAGATTGTAGGCTTTAATAACCCTGATAATTCCTTCAGCAGCGGTTTGGGCATCAGTCATACCAGCAGCGGCAGCCATCAAAGAAACTCTCAATACTTTTAAAGCATCGGCAGGTGGAACTAAACCCGATAGCCAATCATAAAGAGCTTTAGTTATGCCTCCCGTAGCTTGTCCAAACTCTATAGATAAGTCTTGTACTGCCTTTGTGTATTCAGGAAGATATCTTTCATTTCCCAATCGTAACATAGTATGAACTTCAGCCATCTGCTTTTCAAAATCCATAGCTGCATGTACCACACCTCCTATTCCTCTAACTAATGTATAAGCACCAAAAGTGGATATGGCCAAAGTTCTCATTCGGACAAGTTTACTGGCTAATTGCTCTAACCCAGTATTAGCTTCACCAAAAGACCTTTTGAGGTTTTCGGTTCTACCCCGAATAACAATATCAACTGCTTTAGTTAATCCACCTAACATATCAACTTCCTAATATGTCCGCATGAGCTTTGGCTTTATGCAATGCCTGTTCATTCCAGACAAACCGGCAATAATAATTAAAGGCATATAACTGATCCAATGCCCCACCATGTTCGGGAGGTATGCCTTTTTCATACAATTCCGCATAATCCATAAATTGCCAGATGTCATTAGTAATTGCTTTCCTGGGACATTGGATTAGTTCCAGACGACCTTCATTATTACAGTAATCACATTTGCCACTGTTTCCACAGACCGGACATTCATACACCCAAGGAGAGTTCTCATCCACCGGATTTAGGCACTTTTTGTCTTTTCCGATGGTGCAGTTACCACTTCCACAGATTTTTCCGTAACTGTAGGCAACTGCGATTCTAAGTTTTTTAGTATCTCCAATTCAGGTACAAATCCAAAGATACCATAGACTAACTCATTAGCCTCTTGAAACCTGAGTACATCCATGAGCTTTTCCTTGTTGAAGGGAATAGCTTCCTTAGTTTTGGGATCAGTGATGTTTTCCCAATCAACAATGTATTCCTGAAGAATGGCAAACAGCCGGTCAATGGTTTTGACATTGCCCCAATTGGCCCTGAACTCATCCAGACTCTCAGCCAATTTTCTCTGTTGTCTGCCGGTAAGAAATATAAACTTGAACTTAGGACGCATCTCATCAGGAATCTTCTCATCCGACCTCAACCACAGTTTGAACGTATCGCCTTTCGCTGTTGCTATAGGCATAATCAACTCCTTTTAGTTTTGATTGTGAATTGAACCGGCACTATTCATTCACAATCACTTCCGCTGTATGTGCCGTTATCAACCTCATTATGAGGCTGAAGGACTGCTGGAAGGACTAACACTAGGACTGACACTGGGTGTACTGCTAGGACTGACTGAAGGTGTACTCGAAGGACTACTGGAAACTGAAGAACCAGAGGACACAGTTAGACTAAGTTCATCATCTCCAGTATCGTGATCGCTGACATTCAATTGAGCGGTATATTCATGGGTCAGCTTACCATCCCTATCACCTTCCTGGGGAGCACGATGCTGTAATTTTGGAACAGCCAGGGTAAGCAAATCAATCCCATCACTACTAAATACCATACTCAAAGCAGCCTCAGTTCCAGCCAACCATTTCCCAAAAGCATCATATTCAGCAACCAATTCAGCCAAAGCATCAAGAGTTATAACCGGATCACGTCCAGTAACAATGTAATTCAAAATGCCTTGTGACCTACTAATATCTTCAATTGGAGAAACACTGTTGCCCATATCCAAACTGAATGTAGAAATATAAGGCATATATCTACCATCAATAGTCCAAATTACACTCCGTAACCTCATTGGTTTTTCAGTGGAAATTGTAGCCGTAGGTAGAGCAGCATCAGTAGGAGCGTTCCAGACACCACTGAAACTAAACTCCAAAAACAATTGCTTGCCAAACTCACCAGTGAACTTGACATTACCCATACAGCCATGAAGCTGTTTATAAACCCCATCTTCATGCAAACCAATGGTAATGGTTTTCATAGTTGTTACAGCACTTACAGGGGTAAGTATCTCTGAAGATTGAGAAAAAGCACAAGCCTGCAAACACTCCTCAATACCTGTATCCCATCCACCTAAACCATCACCCCTCATCTCAGCCTTAAAGTTACAGGTTCCGGCTCTTGCCCCAGGCATAGAGGGAAAGTTACCCAAGGCTTTTCCTGATGGTTGACGGGTTTGAGTATCATCCACAGGTTGCATAACCGGATCATAAACCAAAACGTGAGTAGTTCCGGCCTTCAATGTACCTTTGGTAGTTTCTGTGGAAACTTGTAAAACCTTACGCCTACTTAACAATGTAGCTACATTTGACATAATAAGACTCCTTAAGCAAAAGCCGTAAATGGATCATTTTCTTTGACTCTAGTCAATACTTCTATCCAAACTGTTGCTCCCTCAAACCCGGAAGCCTCTCCAGCAAATTCAACACTTCCCAAACGAGTATCCTGAGCAAGACTACCAAAACTAACATCCTGCATAACTGCCTTCTGCACATCCCCCACAAAGTCATTTATTATCTGATCCATTGGAACAGTGGAAGCCTCCGGCTGTCTGATTATCAAATCCAGGGAAAATGTAACCAACCAACCTAAGCCCGGAGGATTACCGGCTACATGATTCTCAGGATCAGGGTCCATATCTCCCTGCATCATTATAATATCCAAGTTTTTGAACTTATTACCTTCCGGAGTTCTACGTGGTCGATAGACAGTATTCACATCGTTCTCGTAACCATTAGCAACTGTAATGGTTTCCAATTGTGTTTTTAGTGCAATCGCAATCTGTTCAATCACAGTATGAGCCATACTACCCTGCCTTAAAACTTACACCACGCCGTTGAGCAATTATAAATTCAGCTTGGCTTATTATTTCCCTGCCCAATTGAGCAGATACATCTCTTTCCAATACACCCTTGGCAAATTCCGGAGTAGTCTGAAACATAGCCGGTATAGAAGGTCCAAACAATTCAATAATAGGTAATCTGGACCTGCCTTTCCTTCTAAATACGCCCATGTGTCCAGAAGGCATTACTGTAGGTGCTCCACCAACCGGAGATTCCATAAAAGCATATACTCTCTTTCGTCCACCTGTTTTCTTTATTTTGTAACTTACACCTTTGGCTACCTGTCTAGCTTTGAAAGCCAACAAACGGATACGCCTTCCCTTTATTTTTATGGTAGCTATTTGATTTCCATAACTAGCCTTACGTAGAGTAACATTTCTTCTTTTCAACTCACTTTGAGAGACTGCATATTCATGGCTGATTTTACTGAGTATTCTGGTATAGGAAGCTTTGGCTACCTTGTTTATGGCCCTGGTAATAACCTTGGGAAGCTCTTTAGGCATATCTGCCAATAAATGATGCAAGGCTTGATATTGACCACGATTAATTTCTACTTCAATCATGCTGCAATATCCTCTTTAATATAAACACTTCCCAAGGCTATTGTCAGGATACTTCCACCTGCTGTAGTTACAATCACTTGATAAATATAGTTGTAACGATCTTCAGGTGGGGAAGCAGTCAAATCAGCAGTATTAGCTGCTGTCAAATCAGCTTTGAATGTTGCCGTTGTACCATCCATAGTAACAGCTACAGTTACTTCCAGTTCAGCATTATTGGAACCGGCATCATAATCGGCTTTGGAAATAAATCTCAATTTCCCGGTAGCATTTGTCAGGCTTGGAGTTGACCAACTTTCGGAAGTCCAAGTCAAAGCTCTGCTATCAGCATCTAAATAACTATCACCTCTAACAATGGTGACATCTCCATCAGCAGCTACAGGAGCCGATATTTCTATCTGTCCGGTGGTGATTAGATCAGTCTTAACTTTTATCAATGCCAAAGTAGCTTCAACTGTATCCACATAAGCAGCAATAGTAGTGGCCGAAGTTTCCAGAGTATCTACATATCCAGAAATAGTGGCCAACAGCGTTTCAACTGTGTCCACATAATTAGAAATAGCGGTCAGACTGGCCGGTAGAGTTGTTCCAGTATCAACCAATATAGCTGCTACATCGCTGGCAATTTTTACCAATCCACTTGTAGCATCATCAATAACATCAGTATCAACCAATATAGCCGCCACATCCGTTGCTATTTTGGCTAATCCGTTGGTAGCATCATCAATCAAATCAGTATAACTCTTTATGGTAGTTACATCTGTTTGAACAGCGTCCACCTTGCCATCTGTGATTCCATGCAAAGTAGCTGCTGTACCCGCTGCATCTGGAACAACAGAATTTGGAGTTACCCCACCAATCCCTTCAACTTCAGCTTTGATAGCAGTCAGACCATTAGTAGCATCATCTATTTTATCTGTATAGCCTTCAATGGTATCAACAGTGGCTTGGATAGCATCAACTTTACCATCAGTTACTCCAAAAGCAGTAGCAATAACTGAAGCATCAGCAGGATCGGTTGGAAGATTATCAGTTTTAGCTTTTATTGCTGTTGCATCAGATTGGACTGCATCTACCTTTCCATTGGTAACACCATGTAAAGTAGCAGCAGTTCCAGCCACATCAGGTACAACAGAATTAGGAACTATACCATCAATGTTTACTACATCCCCTGCTATTGTATTGGCAGTAGCTTGGACAGCATCAACTTTGCCATCAGTAGTTGCATGTAATCCAGCAGCGACTCCGGCAGCATCAGGTACAACCGCATTAGGTGTTATTCCACCTATGCCTTCCACTTCTGCTTTGATTGCAGCAAGCCCATTAGTACCATCATCAATTAAATCAGTATCATCTAATATAAAGGCTGTTTCTGCTTTTACAGCATCCACTTTTCCATCAGTTATCCCATGAAGGGTTGCAGCAGTACCAGCTACGTCAGGGACAACAGAATTAGGCACTATCCCATCAACATTCACAACATCATCAGCAACAGTATCAAGAACAGTATCCATCATATTTTGAGTGATCTCAGCAGACCCATCCCAGTACATTATTGCTGTTTGACCAATTCTTGAATCAGTACTGAGTGGGCCTCCGCCAGCTTGCAGAAACAGAACAACCGAATAAACCCCAGCGGCGACAACCGGGAAAGTTCCCCGATACTGACTGGTAGTTCCCACACCCGCCAAACTCACGGCATAGTTGGTCTGCGTTCTGCCGCCCGTACCATAAGCCTCAAACGTTGCTCCGACTGGATAATACACCTGACCGGCGGCGTTATAAATCAGACAATAGAGCACATAGCCAGTATCATATGTAGCTCGAATTTCGTTAGCCATTACGGTAATTCCTCAACGGTTATTTTCTTCGCCGTCTCAATAGCCCCTTTGAGCTTAGTATAGACAGTAAGCATGTCAGCGGCATCTGAACCTAGCTCTTTAGCTATTGCAGTTCGTGTATGCTCTCGCACAAGATTGCGAATCTCCGTCAGGCGAATATCCGCAAGGCTCACAATCTGAGCGATCTTCTCGCGAATCTCGTTTGACGCGTTCGTAATGGTCTGCTCAGCGGTCGGCGGTGTGACTGGAATTTGTGTCAAAGCCATTTTATATCTCCTACGTGAAGGTTATTTGAGTTACATGAATCGTGGCAACAAAGCGATAAGCCACTGCTCCGTTCGTGGCATCTGTAACACTGATGTTCAAAGATTTATTCGTGTTATCAGCTACTGCCGTGAATACTATATCCGCATCGTCCGCATGGATAACAGTAACTGTCGCAGCAGAAGGAGCCGAGACTGTGGCCCCCGCCCTTTTCAAACAGCCTTCTATAATCGCACTGCTTATCGCTCCGCCATCAACAGCGGTTCCAATCACTTCGGCTCTGAAGGTCCAAGCTGTATCTGCGGCGATAACAGGTCCGATGGCAGAAGCGTCTATCCCGATAACTGCTGGAGTAGCGTTGGGCGTAACTGCCCTACGACAAACAAACCTTGAGTATTGAGCATCACCAACAGAAGTAAACCTATTACCGCCATGGGCATATTGGTACTTTTGGCCTGCAAGGGATTGAATACCCGAAGCATGAGAACATTTACCCGTAGCAAAATTACTATTTCCCTCTGCATGAGCACGAAGTCCATTCGCAGTGTTGCTTTCACCTTCAACATGTGCCGCATTACCACTCGCAGTATTACCTGAACCTTCTACATGAGCAAGACTCCCGCTGGCATTATTGTCAATACCATCGTTGGCTGCTACCTGCACCCAATCAGAACCA
>Ga0210003_1000905_pt1 | contig 26525 bp, 39 predicted proteins | sample LantaG_FD_182804 | JGI IMG/M metagenome (GOLD analysis project Ga0210003, IMG submission 182804) | Deep subsurface microbial communities from Baltic Sea to uncover new lineages of life (NeLLi) - Landsort_02402 metaG (SPAdes) (version 2) | ecosystem: Environmental > Aquatic > Marine > Oceanic >... | reverse complement strand
TAATTTATAGTAAAAAATTAACGTGATTTAGTTGTAGGTGCATGTATGTATGGTAAAGGTAAAAATAAGATAATTAATATATAATTCTATGAAACATTTAAAAACATATAACGAATCTCTAAGGGATGAAATGAAACCTAAATCTGATGAAGAAATAAAAGATGCATATGATAACACTATTGCACCATATAATAATCCCTGTTCTGGATTTATTGAGGAATACACAGAAGAATATACAAAGGTTGCAAATGTATTAAAATCTAATTTAAATGATTTACATTTAATAACAGAATCAGAAGATGAATATCCAACATTCCGTAGATTGTTTTTTGAATTAACTCCTGATTGGGAAAAAGATTTTGTATTAGTTGAAGTAATATCAGAACATGGGGATGCATATAGTGGTAAATGGAAATGTTTTCCAAAACAAAAATTAGCATTTTTTACTCATAAAGTTATTATAGATGGTAAAGAAATTGATGATTATAGTGATAATTGGATATTTGATAAACCTTATTTAAAAGAACTAATTACTAAACAATATGATAACTAAATTTAATTTATATAATGAATCTTTAAGGGATCAAATGAAACCTAAATCAAAAGAAGAATTGAAGAAGTCTATGAAAGATGTAGTAGAATATATATTATGGTCTGATGATAATATGGGTACAGTCACTAACCTTTATGATGATATATATGAAAATGATGGTGAATATTCATATAGAGACCTTTTAGAAATTATTATACAAGAAATAGATGAAAAAGAAATGAAAAGAATTGTTGAAATTCTAATTAAAAAACAATTAGATATTGATGATTAAAAATTATAAACAATTTAATGAATCTTTAAGGAATAAGATGACTTCTAAATCTGAGGAAGATATATTAAAAGCAATAGAGAAAGATGGTGCTGAAGAAGTATTATTAACAGCTATTAGAGATGATGATAGATGGTTATTTGATTTTGCTTTAGAAAATGGTGCTGATCTTAATAAAGAAATGTATAAAGGTAGAACATATGGGAACTTAGCTTTAGGTGATGCATCAATATATGGTCGTTATCAGATGTCTAAAACATTAATTGAAAAAGGTGTTAAAGTAACATTAGGTATTCGTAATAGTTTAGTAGAACATACATATGGTCCAGGTGGTAAAAGAATGTTAACCTTATTAGATAAACATTTAGATTCAAATGAATCATTAAGGGATCAGATGAAAGGTAAATCTGAAGAAGATATAATTAAATCATTAGAAGGATTATCTGATGAACAAAAGATTATAGAAATAATTTATAATCAATTACCATTTGATTTATTACCCCCTGGGGATTTAGTCATTGATGGTGATGTAGGTTTTATAGATTCAATTGATATTCTACCCGATAATTTAACTGTTAATGGTGTTTTAGATTGTACTAGTAGTGATTTAACTAAATTACCTAATAACTTAAAAGTGTATGGGGATTTTTTCTGTGCTTATAATAAGTTAACTGAATTACCCGATGATTTAATTGTTACTGGTGATTTTTATTGTCATGATAACCCCCTTCCATTAGATATTGAAAAACCACCAGGGGTACAGGGTGAATTTATAAATAAAATAATTAAAACGAAACATTAATATATAGTATTATGTCAGTAAGTAAAACAGGTGGAAGATTCCAAAGTTATAGAAATTTTCAAGAAACAGGTAAAGATAGTAATTACTTATTACTTCTTTCTCGTTATTTTGATTCAATTCAAGATGACATGGTAAAACTATTACAGTCTGAAAAGAAAATGTCTGAAAAGGAAGCTAAAACATTTATGAAGAAATTATTTTCACTCGAAAATAAAAGGATGTTACAAATGAAAGAAGAAGTTGCTGATTGTTATGCAAAGGGTTTTACTACAAAAGATTGTGCTAAACAAATGATTAGCAAATATTATAACATAACAAAGGTTAATAAATATAAAGCTCCGATGCAACAAGATGAAATAACAGAAGTAACAGAAAAGGTTACTACATCTTTTTATCATTTTAAAAAAGTTTCAGCTTCTTTATTTTGGAATTTTATTAACCGTGTAAATAAATTAGATATTAAATTCGTTTTTGATACATCATATATAAACAAATTAGACAATTCGCTGAATCATACAGATTTTGTACTATACATGGAAACACCAGTAGTTACAGATAAAGCAGTTGAATATGAATTTGTGTATAGCAAATTATTATCAAGTATTTTAAAAGTTATCAATTCGAATAAATATGATGGTGATGGTATTAAATTTTTTATAGCAATAGATAAGAATAGACAAATGAGATTTGGATATCTTCTTAATGACAAAAGATATACATTCGGTGGTTTTAATTATAGTTCAGATGTCATATCTAAACTAGCACCTTTTGTTAAAGTATCCAATGGGGATATTAATTTAAAAACATTAAGTATTAAATTCAAGTCATCTATTCAAAATATGTGGTATTACAAAAGTGTCTTAAAAGTTTATTTAGAAAAATACGATGGTATAAACATTTATATGTCAGTCGTTAATGATAAACTTGCTTTAGTTGTAGAATCAAAAGATAACAATGATGTTCTTAATAAAAGATACATTGAACATATCTTAGAAAGTAACATAGGAGAAAGGTTGAAGAAGGAAGATTTTTATGTTACCGATCAGCAGTTTGAAGGTAAGACACATTATTACATTATTATAAAGTAATAGTTTATTGTGACTTGTTTATTTTATATATAATCGTAAATAAAAAATCAATTTTTTATAAATGGCAACAACAGCTCAAAAGAATTCTTTTGTAACAGTAGCAGAGCAAATTTCTTTATTGAATTTGAATGCAACAGAAATAATAACAAGATTGAATGATATCGTTACTGCACAAGATTCATCAGTCAATGTCACTCAATTAGATGACGATGGTAATGAAGTATCATACGCATTACCAACAGTAGGTAAATTACAATCAGATATAAACCAAGCTAACGAGAATATTAAGCGATTAGCAGGGATGAACGATAACAACGTTCACGTTATTGATGGTCAATCAACTAAGAAAATATACTTATCTGACTTAAACAGAGAACCTAATAAAATAGATAACCTGGAAGTAGTGAATACTTTTAAATCTACAAATAACTGGTTTTTTGAATCTCTTATGAACCCATCATTATCCGTAGTGTTTGATGTAACTGATAAAGTTGGATCAGATGTAGACGGTGTTATATCAAGAAGGTATATCGTTGATTTTGAAAAAGATGATGATAATAACTATACTGATATGGGTGAAGCAGCTCGTCTAGAATTTATCGACAAGTTTGTTAACAAAACAAATATAAATTTAACTGATTTCTTAGATTGGATTACTAATCCTACAAATACAGGTGTTGTTAATAATCTTACACCAACTTATGATGAACAAAAATTTGATTTTATTTTCCAAGAAGTACAAGAACACGGTGTATTTTCAGTATTGAAACAAGAAACAGATACTATTAACAATAAATTGTGGTTCCATGTTTATCCATTTAGATATACTACACTTGAAGGTGAAGAAAAAACATTACAAAACGGTGATGAATTAGTATTAAACAAACAAGATTCAGTTACCAGGTGGAAGATATTAGAAACAAGTGTTTCTTCATCTAATTTTAGGGTTAGATTAGAAAGATTAGAAGGTTTTGATCCTATTCCAACAGGAACAAACATACTTAAATATTACGGAAGCACAGGAATTGATAAAGATGTAAGTGTTACTGTCGGTTTTGATGAATACCTTGTAGTATTTATGAAACCTACAAACAGTAGAAATAGAATAAAAGGTAGTATATGGTCACAAGGAACAGGTGTTTATACAAACGATTTAGTATTAGATTCTGATGATAACGTTTCTATGGCACAGTATTATTTAGATACTGTATTTGATTATGGTAACTTACTAAAAGATATGATCGAAAAGCAAATTCCTAGTTCTTTTGGTATAACACCAAATGCACCTGAATTAACTACCGATAATTTTAAGGTTGTTCAAATCAATAAGCATATTACTGATACTGATGATGCACAACAAATGAAAGACTTACATAAGTCCAAGAATACATTGAAGTCTAAATTAGAACAGGTGAATGATGCTATATCACAAAAGAATCAAGAACTATCCGTTAAAAAATATGCATCTGTTGCTGATAAAAACAGATCACAAAACGAATTAACTAAATTAGTTTCTGAACAACAAGCATTATCTAAAAACTTATATTCAGTAACAAGACAAATTAAAAGTAAAACTGATACTGTAAATGTAGCTGATGCTAAATTTAGAGTTAGAGGATTTTGGGAAATACCAACAGGACAGGATCAAGCTGGATACAGAACACAAGAAGTTATTCAATTTAAAATACAATATAGATATTCTTCTAAGACAGGTACAGAAAACCAAACTGAAGGATATGAATTAATAGACGGTGATACAACATCAACAGGTTACTTCTCAAATTGGGTTCAATTATATTCTGACGTAAGAAAAAGAACTTATGATGAAGAAACAGAAACTTGGACCTGGGATATCGAAGATGTTTCTGATGCTGATACACCAAATATAAATCAATTAGATATTTCTATTAGATCAGGTGAAAAAGTTGAGGTAAGAGTTATTTCAATATCTGAAGTTGGTTATCCGGATGCATTATTAGAAAGTATATGGTCAAATACATTAACTGTAGAATTTCCAGATGATTTAAATAATGTTTTAGATCAAAACGAATTTATTCTTAAAGAAGCTGAAACAGATAACATTCTTATTGAGTTTGAACAATCTTTAGATTCTAAAGGTATTAACAGACACGTTCAAGATTCTTTCTTCTTAGCTGAAGAGTATATTGCACACACAGATGAAACAATAGAAACATCCTATAAAGATGACCAGGGAAATCCGTTCTCATTAAAAGAATACCTTGAATATCTAACAGGTAGAATTGATTCATTAGAAGCTATAATTAATTCAGCTAAAGGTGTACTTAAAGTTACAGTATTCAACGGGTCTGATGAAATCGAAGTTAAAAATAATTCAGAGACTAATATTAATATGTCATTACAGAATTATGGAATATCAACTGATGGTATTAATTATACTAATGCAGTTAGTATTATAAAAGACTTTTATATTAAGTTTGATAATCTATCTACTACAACTGAATTAAAATTCCTCGTTACAGATTCATATACAGCAGGTACAAATGTTAGACAAAGTACAACAGATAATTTAGCTGCTTTAGTAGATAATCAAAACGATTTTGTTATACAAGAAAACGGACAATGGGTTTATTTCTGTGATAATAACCAGGGTGATATTATATACGATGGTAATATTCTTCACACATCTACTTCTTCATTGATTTATGCTGGATATTTACAAGAAAATACAACACAATCTATTGGATTAGCAAGTGGGTATATAAATAAAGATAGATCAGGGAATACTGCAAATGATGCATATCCTGCAACTGGTAATATCTTTGCTGGTCCTAATGTAAATGAATGGTTTCTTGGTCACGGTACTATGGGTACAACTATAGCACCACAAGTAAACACTATTGATGATTTAATTGTAGGTTCAGGTAATAAAAAAGTATTAGATAATTCTGAATCAATTGTAATTCCATTAAATATTTATTGGTTATTTAAAACATCAGCTTCAACTAATTCAGTAAATATTTCATCATTACCTTTAACAGAACATAATAAATCATTAAGAGTTAGAATGCATCCATCATCTATTGATAGTGCATTTGAATTTGTAATTAATTTTAATATACAAAATAAAAATACATAATAAATTGTGGGTAAAAGTTTTCAATTAATAAGAACGAATCCGAGATTAACAACAAACTATAAGATAGTTGTATCAAGTGATTACGATATGTATCTAGAAAGTTTTGATAGTTCAAAAGATTTATCAGATGATAGATATAAACATTATTTATTAAGCATAGATAGTGTACTTGAAAATGATATGCCCAAATTTTATGCAGGACTTCCAAAGAATATAGCATTCTCACCTAAATCAGAACACGATGTAGATGTTATGTATGATACATATAATAACCAATTTGATGAAACGTATTATGCTGGTGCTGACGAAGTTGAAGATACCTGGTACAAAGAAGAATTTGAATACTTTGCACCATTGTATGTTATAAAGAATGAATTACCAAGTAATTTTATTATAATGAGAATTGATGATGCTAACATTTATGAAAAAACAGGTAGCGATTATACAATCAGTACTTTAAATAAAGATAACTTCAGAGATGAAATAATAGATAAATGGAAATGTACTAATGTATATGATTTATCAAATGAAACAGCAATCGGTAAATTCTTCGATAGAAACATAAACGATAATACTAGATTCCCTGATTATTCATTCTTCTTTGATACAAAGAAATATAACTATTCTAAATGGGCAGGATTAGAATATAAATCAGGTGTATATAGAACAGCAGAATTATTTTTAGATGGTAAACTAAATTTCGAAAATCCACACTTTAACTTAGAAGAATATATAACTAAAGGGTTTGAAGAAAATGGTATTATTTATCCATACATAATGAACCTTAAATTCTTATTTGATGATAGTCCAGCTACACCTACTGAATTTAAAAAATGGTCTATGAATAGATACTATGGTTTTTATACTAACGATTTAGAATTAGTTAAAACTATAACATCATATGAATTACCAGATTTAAAAAGTAATTTAACAATTAAGAATAACATTTTCTTAGATGGTAGTGGAAACTTTGTCAACCCATTCGTAAGCGAATATATAAAGAACGATTGGGTACAAGTAGGTTTAGAATTTTATGAAGTTAGACAACAAACCAACGGATCATTTAAAATCATATCTGATGAAAATCTAACAGGTGAAAACACAAGCACATTTAATACTGGTTTTGTTATAATAGCTAATAACACAATTAGTGACTTTGGAACAATTGACCAATTCATATCACCTAATAATTTAGATGAAAATATGTATGCTGATTTATATCTTATAGAAATAAACGGATCACACCACGTATTAAAAAATGATTATACTAAAACATATGGTGTTTCGGGTGAAACAATATTCCATAATAATTACACAATACAAACAGATTATTCCATATCATCTAATGGTGATATATTAGAATATTATAAAGGTGGTAGAGATAATGATTTTCACGTTTTAAAAGAAATAACAACCGAAAGTGGTAGACCACTATCATATAATATCTATAGGGTTAAACTTGCTGATGTAAAAGATTTTGATTTTGATAGAATACATACATCATATTCTGACTTCGATTATGAGAAATCTGATTACCATAGTACATTGGAAGAAAAATTATATGCTACTGAATATAGAGACAATAGCGTTCCTAAAAGAAAGAAATTACATAGTCTTAACCAGGATGGTCAATATAACTTAATGAATATATCTTCTGAATATACAGCAGGTGATGAAACATTTGAATTAAGAAAGAACAATGAAATTAATCCACTATGGGAAAAGAATCAATCCATTTGTAAATGGGGATATAGAGGTTCTATTAGTCATTCTGATTATCCATATAAATTAAACAACTCAAAAGAATTCGGTGGGGTTTATAATAGAATAACAAATACTGATACCAAAGAAGCTAATGTTAAACAAAAGAACTTAGATTACTTCTATAGAATAGGAAATTTTTACGGTGCTGAAGATGTACCACTTATGACACCGGAATTTGATAGCACATCTTTAACACGTTGGACTATAAACGATGGTTCTTGGAGTTGGTATGCACCTAATTCTGCGTTAGTTGCTACAGTTGGTACTAGTACCCGTCAAATCACACACGACACAGTTAATCTAACTATTGGTAACGATTATTATATTTATATTAAATTCTTTAATGTAGGATATTTTGATGCAGGTATTCATCCTGACACATTTAGTAATATGACATCAAATATTGGATATGTTGATATAGTATTAGAAGGTATAAGAAAAGCTAATGGAACTGAATTAAAAATTATATCAGATAATTCTTCATCAGCTACTAGTTTTTACGAATTAGTAATATATGATATTACAAATAGGTATTACTTAAACCAAAGCACAAACATACAAACTAATCTATTTAGCTATTTAGATTCATCTACAGATGATAGATTTAATTTAGATTATTATATTAATTCTGATTTTGATTATTTTGATTTCTTTTTCAGAAATATTATGTACTATGAAGATTATGGTCAGTTAAAACAAAAACCATTCTTAAAATATGCAACATTCGGTGGCGGTGATGGAGATTTACCCGCTACAGCTCTTTTTAAGGGGGTAGAATACAAGATATACAACGTAGAGGACATAGTGCTCAATTCACCACAAGGTACTGAAGAAACGATTAGAAACGTTATTACACAAGGTGGTGTTAATTTCAATGGATATAAGATGGCTGTTATATTAAGTGAAAATTATAATTATTATTCATTTGGTAAACAAACAACCGAAATAGTTGAAGAAGATATTGTTCCATCTGACTATGATAGTTTTTCTGATTTACAAGTTACAGGTGGAACTAATTCTGATATTGGGTGGCAACAATACGGGGATTTTTTACAATGGTTCTGGTATCCAGAAGATGAAGATAGTCCACATGAAATGTCTGCTAAATTATTAAATTCCGATTTAATTTTAAGTTCAGAATATACATATGATGTAACTATATCATTATCTTGGTTTGTAGGTGGTGAATCCTGGGTAGGTTCTCGAATAGTTACTGCTAATTTTTGGTGTGATTCATTTGATACAGCTATCCCATCAACTCAACTTTTTAGTATAGATTATGAAGATGGTCCAGATTTTACTGATTCGACTACATTCACATTAACTGATGTATCACTTGTTACTAACGGTGAAATAAAATTAGAATTTGATTGGGATTTACAACCTGATACTATTCCTTTTGAATATGGTAAAAATTATTTAAGAATTACTAATGTTAATATAAACCGAAAAACAGAAGGAATAGAATACGCTGATCCTGTTTTCGAATATTCATATAACACATCAATAAATGGTATATTAGATAGTCAAGATAAAAACGGGTTACATGTTTATCTTAATGAAAAACATAAAAATGCATTAGTTATAATAAACCAAAACATACCAATGAACATTGACTGGGTTTCAATGAACAATATTGATTCATTTGGTGAAAATCACGGTTTATATTATGGTGAAACATTAGACCATTTTAATATGTTCCCTGTAAGTGGAACAACTGTAAATGAATATAACCCAAACGATTTAACAGCATTTAATTATATGGATGCTTTAAATAATTTAAATGATAAAGGATTATTTGATAACTTTGTATATTATCATTACATAGATTCAGAAGCTAACTATGCTAAGACACAAATGATTAAATGGAATAATTCTTCATTTGAAGCATTACCAAATTGGGATGAAAAATTTCCACCATTTATATTTGAAGTAGATGGTCCACTGGATTTAAGTCTTAAAAAGAATTCATATTATAGAAGAGCATTATATCAACCACTCACAAATATTACTGATAAATTTTTAGTATTTGATAATGGTGTTCCTTTACCACAATCTGTTATAAATGAACCATTAGCAAGAGATATAGATATAAATGAAAGGGATGATAAATACAGATATATTTATCACGGTGAATCAATATACCAAGATATAAATATTAAAAGGTTTGTTGGATATTATGAACCATTATTCAAAACAATACCAATGTACAAACCAATTTATTATTGGAATGATGACGAATCTTATTTAGCAGTAGGTGATAATTATGTATTTGCAGATAACTTAGAACAATTTGCAACTATAAACGAATTAATGTATTCTAAAGTAAACGATGAATATAATGTATTGAAACTTAAAGATACTGATAACGATAAAAGTGTTTACCCTATGGTAGATGAAATTGGACTATCACAAACAGATAGATTTATTTTCTTATCATCCTGGGATAGTGAATTCTTTTTGAAAACATTAAATGAAACAACATTCTTAGAAGAATTTATAACAACTGATATCGAGGACCCAACTATTCCTGTCTATGGACAAATAGCAACTATAGATGTTACAACACCTGATCCATATTGGGTAGGAATAAATATTTATGGTAGTACATTAGAACCAACAAATTTAGGATATGATTTAACAATTAAAAATTTAAGTGCTAACACACAGACTTTTGATTATCAGATGAAATACATATCTAATTTAAGTTCTTCTGGTGTTTTATATTCAAATACAACTTCAGCATTAGCACCTAACGCTTCTACAATAGTTTCTATACCATATGCAAGACCAAGTGAACAAAACTTTGGTGTTCCGTATTATGAAGAATTTACAACTTGGAAAGTTATATTTGAACTTTTAGATACTGATGGTAATGATTTAGATAGTAATGATAACACGACATTTGATGTATATAATAACTTAATTAATCTTAATTTATATAATCCAAATGTAACAGATGGTTTTACTTCTATACACTATGTTAATACACTTTATACATATAGTATTGATTTAGATGAAACAAATGATAGATTGAAAAATATTTCATATACAGCTAAATTGTATACAGAAGTATCAGGTGGAACAGATATATATTATCCACTATCCACTACAAGTGGTACAATAACAAATAATACTACTATTACTTTTAGTAATATCAATACACCTATATTCGAAGGTGAACCATATGAATTACCATATAACACAACTGATGTAAGGAAAATAAAATATGAAGTATATCACGAATATGATATAGAAGGTGATACAAAAATTACAGGTGATACATTTATAACAGTTACAGGTATGACAGTTTCTAGACCACCTGAACCATCTAATATTACTTGGTCAGACCCAACAAGTCAACCTACATTTAATATGGTACAAGGTACTTGTGATTATCTTCTTGAAGTATATGGTGGTGATAAAGCACAAAATTGCACAGCGACAATTAAAAACATTGGTGGTACATTTAACGGTTCTGTATCAGTTACATTCTATTGGAGAGCTGATGCTGTTAATATCGCATCTAAAACTATTGATTGGAGTGGTATATTAAATAAGAACGATGAACATATATTCTTAACAACTATTGGACCAACAGATGATATTACAGGTGATCCATATATAACATTTACTAATAAGGATTATACAATAAAAGCATCTTGTACACAAATTAGTGGTTCTATCACATCCGTAGCAAAAGTTGGATATAATCCAGGTGTTCCAGATTGTACAGCACCGTAAAAAATAACACATTGAAATGAAAAGCGATTTAATAATATCAAGATATAAAACTGAAAAAATAATAGGAACAAAGTCATCCTTTGATGCAAGGACTTTCTTTGGGTCTAAGATGATTGATATTGAAGATAATATAACAATAGATAATAGTTTAATTCAATATAGTGAAGTTTATGATACTGATGATAAAAGGAATAACGGTTATCAATATTATGATGATGTTGATAATGTAGAAAAGATATACCTAGTTAATTTATTTGATGTGAAAGATAATTACCACACAATAACATTAGGTTCACAATCAGCAACAGATTTAAGATTAAATACAAATTGGACAATCCTTGTTAATTGGAAAGATATATTGATACAATACATTTATCTTAAATTAAAAGAACAAAGAACATTCAAAACAATTAAATTTCAAAACGTACTAAGTGAAAATATAAATCTATACATTAAAAAATATATAGAAAACAATTTAACAAGTAGATACGAGATCGGTATAATTGATTTTTATATTAAATACTTTGACTTAGATGAAGGTGATGAAGATACTAATCCGAATTTATTATTAAATCCAATATTTGATGCAAGTATACAAAGTGAAGAAAATAGAGTAAAAAACGTAAACACTACAACTTTCCCTGAGATATTGAATATCCAATATAAACAAACTGAATCGTCACAATATAAGAAGTTTCACTATTATTTTGACTTAAATATCAATAAGGTGTAAACATTCCGTCTTTCTTAATATATAATATAAAAAGAAGTTTATTTATATGAGTGAAGAAAACAGTAAATTAGATAAATATAGACAATCAACTAACCAATTAGAAAAGCAATTAGAAACCGAACATCAGACTTGGGATTCCGTTTTAGCTAAGACTTCTAAAGCTCTTAGGGCGGATGCTAAAAACCTTTACATCGTAGATGCTGATATTACTAATTACAGACAAATGACAACATCTGAAATTAGAACTTATGCTCTTATGATATACAAGGAAAATAAAGTATTAAAACCATTAATTAAAAGCAGGTTTGAATACTATTCAACTAAATACCAAATCGCTTTAAAGAATAGTGGTGATAAAATGAAATTAATTGAATCAGATGTTGCAGAAATTCAATATCGAATTGATTTATTAGACAATCATGTAGATTTTCTTAAAGGAACTAGTGATAACTTAAAGCAAATGGGTTACACAGTAAAAAATAGATTAGAGCTCCTGAATATCCTGGGGTTAGATTAATAAATGAAATTAGTAATAAGTAAAGATAAATCTAAGATAATTCTACAAGAATCATCTCACGAAGAATATCATCAATTAAAATTACATCTTGTAAGATTAGTTGAGAACCATCATTTCAAGAAAAGAAAGAAGATGGGATTGTGGGATGGTAAGATTGATCGTTTCAATAATGGTATCATTCGTTTTGGATTATGGAAAGAAGTTTATAAGTGTTGTAAAGAACATGGTTATAGATTTGATGTTGATAAATCTCAATTTCCATTTGACTTAGATATCACAAGAGCTCAGGTTGATGAATTCATAGATGAATTCTATAAAGACTATAGGGTTGAAGCAAACCTTAAAAATCCAGAAGGATTGTTTGTACCATATGAACACCAAAGAGAATCAATATACAAATTATTGAAATTCAAACAAGGTTTAATTGAAGTTGCTACTGCAGGGGGTAAATCCTTGATATTTGGCACTTTCTTGTTCTATGTGTTAAAGTATATCAACCCTGATGCTAAAACCCTTCTAATCGTACCCAGATCGTCTCTAGTGACCCAATTCTACGATGACTTGCTTGATTATAACGAAGGATACAACAAAGAACAGAAAAATCCATTTGATTTAAGGATCGAAGAGTTGTTTTCTGATAAACCAAGAAAAGTTAGAGATGGTGTTATACCAAATGTTTATATTGGTACATATCAATCATTGGTAACATACCCAAAAGATTTTTTCAAACAATTTGATATTGTAGTTACTGATGAAGCTCACTCAGCGAAAGCTAAGTCTTTAGAAACAATTCTATCACAAACATTCACACACGCAACATATAGATATGGTTTGTCTGGTACATTCCCTGGTGATGCTTCAGCAGAATATATAAGCATACAATCATTGATGGGTCCAAAGTTAATGACCGTTAAAGCAAAGGAACTAATGGACAAAGGATTAATTACACCCGTTAAGATTAATGCAATCATTCTTAACTATGATGAAAAAGATTTTGCTGAAAGAGTATACACAATTAAAAAGAATGGTGGTGGTCAAAAAGCATATCTGTTAGAAAAAGAATATGCACAGAAATCGTTGCGTAGAAAAATTTTCTTTAGGAAACTTGTAGACAAGTTTAAAGATAACTCTATGATTCTGTTTCACAATATAGAATATGGAACCGAACTGTTTGAACATCTAAGAGATAACATAATTGATAAGCACTTTTATTATATTGATGGAAGTACATCTAAAGATAAAAGGGAAAAGATAAAGAAGCTGATGGAAATTACAGATAGCAAACCTAAAATATTGATTGCATCATTTGGTACATTTTCAACAGGTATAAATATCAAAGCAATTATGAATGTCGTATTTGCTGATAGTTTCAAGTCTGACCAAATCATAAGACAATCTATTGGTCGTGGATTAAGACTACACGCTGATAAGACTAAGTTGGTTGTATTTGATATTGTAGATAGATTTCATAAGAGTTACACTAATATTCTATATAATCAATTTATATCTAGAAGAGATAAAATTTATAAGAAACAAGAATTTCCTGTAAATGAAATAATAATCAAAGTGTAATGTCAAAATTCACTTTTAAGAAAAATTATTGGTTAATAAATAATGGTTTACCTGTAATGATTGATTCACTTCAACCTGATAAACGAAGAAGAGATAAATTAAATAGAATATTAGATAAGATAAACGGTGAAGAACACAGATATATAATATCACCAACTGAATACTTTAAAATAGGATTTAGCAAAGAAACAAAAATAAGATGACACAAACTACATTTACATTTCAGAAAGATTATTGGTTTGGTGGTGATAATAAACAAGCTACCCCCATAGATTCATGGAACCCTGACTTTGATTTAAGAAGGTCTGAAAAAATTCGTAAAATAATAGATACTATAAATGGCGAAGAACACGAATATATTGAATCATCAATAGAGTACTTCCAAAGAAGATTTATAGAAAAAACATTAATACCAAATAGTAAATAAAATGGCAAAAGAAAAATACGGTTGGTATAAAGGTTGGTGGATTCCAATTAGTACTGGAATTACCGATGAAAGTATTGATCCTTTTCTTTTAGATCGAGGAAATAAAATAAATAAATTAAAAGAAAACATAAAAAATGGCAAAGCACATACCAGATAAAATATGGGATTTAAGAAAAGAAGGTGATTCTAATGGATATGTTATGACTGTTAGTGATAAAAAACTATTTGTTTATTATTATGGTGATATGGATAATCCATTATCAATCGTAGACTTTGAAATTAATCGCACAGATGCAAGACTTTTAGCTAGAAGAATATTAGAATGTTTAGAAGAAAGTAAATAATCATGGAGAAAACATACTATTGGGAATATGGTGAATATCACTTTGAATTATTTGTAGGTGATGATGGCACTCGTTGGGATGATGAAGGTATATTACAATCTGTTAAATTATCTGTTAATGGTATTGAATTGATTAACAATAATTGGGGGATAGAGCATAATTTATATTTTATAACAAATGGTAATACTTATGGTCATATTTCAGACCCAGATGCGACATTAAATTTATATGAAAATGGTTTAGCATTTGCTATTAATAATGATTTGGATAGTAATAAAGTTGTTATGTATGGTGAAGATTATAAAGAATTTATAAAATGGATTAAATCTTGTTTGTCTACTAAAGAAGAACGAATAAAAATCAAGTTAGAACAATTAATGAATAAAAAAAGGGAAGCATAACACTTCCCTTTTTTCTTGTTGGTATATTTAATTACTTACCACCTTTTCGTTTTATTGTACCCCAACCACCTGTCTTAAAGATATGCTGTATATTCCCCTTGACCGAGAACCAAGCTAACACCACATACATAAATGGTTCTACAAAGGATGTTAATACCAATCTAATCACATCTCGTTTCCTTCTATATTTATGAAAGGTTATTTCTTCAAATAATATTGACCAGGTTGATAGTGCAATAGAAAAAGCATATATGAATCCTAATAGCACTAAAAAGAATGACCAATTCATAGCACCTGTTGCTATTAAGAATACGGTATATAGTATTCCCGAAAATGCAGCAAGGGGTGCTAACCATTCAAAGATAAACCAGAACGGATAACCTAACATACCCAACTTACCATATTTACTATTTAAGAATATGTCGTTGTGCTTCTTTAAAGAATCAATCAATCCCCTGGTCCATCGTGTTCTTTGTTGACCTAAAGATTTTAAATCTTCCGGAACTTCGGTCCAGCATAAAGGGTCAGGAATATACGTAACAATGTATTTCTTTTTTTGGTCGGCCATATATTTTCTCATACGCAATACAACTTCCATATCTTCACCTATAACACTTGAATCATATCCACCAACCTTTATCATAGTTTCACGGTCAAACATCCCCATTGCACCTGAAATGAGCATTAAACCGTCTAATTTGCTCCAAGCCATACGTCCAAGCAAGAAAGCTCTAGTATATTCCAATACTTGTAGACGGGGTAGAAATTTTTTCGGAAGATTAACTTGCTTGACTTTACCATCTTCTACATCACAAGAATTAAGTACACGGATTACACCACCTGTACCAATAACCTTCTTTTCTTTTTCTTCTAAGAATGGTTTAACCAATTTAGATAATGCATCAGGTTCAATGATCGAATCAGCATCAATAGTTACTAACAAATCATTCTTACATATATTTAACCCTGCGTTAATTGCATCTGATTTATTTCCTTCGTTGACTTTATCTACAACAGTTAATCGTTTAAATGCTGGATTAGTTGATTTATAAATCCCACGTATTCTTCCACAAGGAATTCTATAATCAAAGTAATAATTCACCTTAACTAATCCAAAATTTTCTTGGATCAATTTAAACGTATCATCAGTCGATCCATCGTTTATAACCAACACTTCATAATTCCGATAATGTAATCCTAACAATGTCTTAACATTATTAACAATGCTTTTCTCTTCATTAAAAGCTGGTGCTACAATTGATACTGATGGTGCTAATGGTGAATCAGCAACAACATTGTAATCAACATAACTATTCTTCCGTAAATATGTTCTTAATGCTAATGAAGAGTATATACCTAATAATATATAGGCAACAATAATCATTATTGTAAATAAGAACACAAAATTCATAAAAAACCACATAATTTCTAAGTTTTAGTTTATTCTATCATCAAGCACATGCTTAATAATAATGCTATAATTTTTATAATCGGAATTCATCATTTTTTCCAATCTCACTTTACCATCGTCACCCATATTTTTAATGGACTTGACAGCTTCAATCTGAAGGTTGACATCATCTTCTGCATCAACAACATTTTGTAGGAAGTTCATCACAGACTTAACAGGTCGTTTACCCATTGTTCTAATAATCTCTAATGAATTATCGTAGGTTTCGTGCTTATACCTTTTCTTTAATACCCTGAATAACGAAAACAAACCTAAATCACCAATTACTTCAATTGCTGTTTTTCTTACTTTTTCGTTTTCGTGTAATAATGCTTGATCCAATTCATCATAATTATTCACCTGGTTGTATTCTCTAATCATTCTTAAACAGAACATAGCAACATCCAAGTTTTTTGAATTAACCCATTTACCAAAATTAGGAACATTCATTTCATTCTCTGTCATCAATTGATGTAATGTGATTTGTTCCCATAACGAGAAGTGATAATCTAAATCACCTAAGAATTCGAAAGGGTTTCCATCATCAGCTAATTTAACCAAAGCTATATGGGATTCTAATCTTAGTATATCATTCTTTGAATTAATACACTTCTCAATCTTTTTATTGTATACTTTAATATTCAAAGATGATAATTCTTTAAAAGCTTGGACTTTCTTATGCCACTTCAAACTATCTAATTTCCCTTTAGTATCTTTCAACAACCCCAAGAAGAAATACAACTTGTTCAATTTCAATTTTGCTTCAGGAGGAAGATTAAGACTGATATCAATAATTTGCTTTATTAATATCTGTCTATTGAATTTACTTCTTGTCATTTTTTTGAACCCTTCCATATTTACTGTCGAAGCTCCTAAATATTCCAATATCATTAATTGGTATTTCTCCATCAATTCGTCTTTCAGTTTTTCTCTATTATCCCTGTTATTTCTTTTCACAAGAATAATCAAAAGAAGAATTATCATAGTGGAAATAAGTGATAATGATATAACAATTAATATATCAACAAACCTCATTTCTAATCCCCAAAATTCGTGTACTTTCAACCAAGTGTTTTCATTGTCGTACTTTACAAATTCGAATTCACTCTTATTTGCAATACGTTTAAATGTTTTCGTTTGGACGAAAAAACTACAAGCGAATAATAACGCTAATATCGTAACTACTATTCTTATCCTATTCATCTTAATTTATATTAAATGTTAAACCTAATACAACGGAGTATCTATTTCTCCATTCGTCATTAATATAATTCTCATACATATAACTTACACCTGTTCTTAACCCTACTACATCACCTAATCTGGTGACATATAATAATCCAATGCTATAAGATTTTAAGACAGTTAGATTATCAGCATCCCAAGGATCATCGTCACATGGACCATAACCAAGAGATAGTTGTAAATAATTAACATCTTTAAAGAATCTTCGTGCATTTATGAAATGTGATAGTGTTACATCAGGTTGATATAATGGTACGAACATTCTATATTCTAACCAATACTTACCAAAGTATTTTTCAACACCGAAGTTTAAAAAGTGTGTATGGTTATCAGCAAAGTTATAATAACTCATTCCACCTGAAACCAAAAATGCTGATGGAAGTTTCTGCCATACCCGCATCATAAATCTATGGTTAGGAAATCCATCACCGTTACTATAAGCATAATTCCACCAACTTGTAGTTGATTTCGTTAATCTTTGGTAATAATCTAATTCATACTGAAGTCCTGTTGTTTTCGGTTCTAAGTATGTACCATCAAGACTTTTTGATAGCATATTGTAATTTACTTTACCGAATATAGATGTATTGGGTGACTTATATCCAACCCCACCATAAAACACATTAAATGTCCTGGTATAAGGTTCTGAATACATATCGTTATAATACCCTGTTAATACTTGTAAGTGTCCTGTAGTATCTACTTGTGACCATAGATACATTGGTATTGCTAAAAATACCATTAAAAAAATCTTTCTCATAAAAAATATTTAAAATTAAAATAATTATTTTTCTCTAATCAACTATTATATGTTTTTTTTATTAAATAGTTTAAAAAGCATCAACATTTAATAAAAACTACAATATAAGTGATGTATACGCACATATTATTACAAAGTTACAAAAAAAATACAATATAACAAATGAAAAGATCAATTGGGTTAGTTGCCCACGATAATAGAAAAGAAGATTTACTTCAATGGGTAGATTTTAATGCTAAGAAATTAAGCAAACAAAAATTAGTTTGTACTGGAACAACAGGTAAATTAATAAAAGAATTAATGAACAATTTAGGATACGAACCTGAAATGGAATTATTAAAAAGTGGACCTCTTGGTGGAGATCAAGAATTAGGTGCAAGAATTTCAGCAGATGAAATTGATATGCTAATTTTTCTCTGGGACCCTATGAGCTTACAACCACACGATGTTGATGTGAAAGCATTACTTAGATTATCCGTGTTATATAATATACCTACTGCTTGTAATAGGTCAACAGCAGATTATATTATTGCATCCAAAGTAATGAAAGATGAAGAATACATACCTATCAAAAAAGATTATTCAGTTTATATTAATAGAGATGCTTTATAAAAAATATGTAATAGAAGTAACACAAGAACAAGAAATTGATATGAATATTAAATTATCATCTACCAATACATATGAAAATCAAGTTCAAATGAATTTAATATCTACCAAAGAATATTTTAATATCGTTAGATATGTAGATAACCAGGGAATCATTTCTGATTACCCCACAAAATATGATACATACAATGAAGCTTATAATAAATTAAGTACCTTTTATTATAATTTAATGGGGAATAGTACTACCGTAGTTAGAATTACTGAAATTTTAGATGATATGACACCACCTGTTGAAGTACTAAGAAGTATGAAAATAAATCAGATACTTAAATAATGACATTAAGCGATTTAAAATATTATGGTTTTCGTTGTTTAGAATGTGGAAATAGTAAAACTGTTCCTGCTGGTGGTGGAAGTTTTTCTGTTGGTAAAGAATGTAACCTATTAAATACACAATTATGGTTACAAGATAAAGATGAAATAAGAAATTGTAAAAACTTTATCACATATGAACAATATGAAAGACAAAAGAAAATTAATAAAATAATCAAAAATGTTTGATAAAGATTTCCTAATAAGATATAATATCAAGGATGTTGAACAATTTATAAGTGGTGGGAAACCCCTTGTAGTTACAATAAAATATAATAATTATAGAAAACAAAAACTCAGATTCAATTATCCAATAGATAAAAATTATTTAGATGTAATTCGTGAAAATATAATAGTTTATGATAGAAAAAGAAAAATAAATAAACTTATGGGGAAAAACCGACTAATAAACAAAATAAGAATTAACCTTAAAAATATTTAAAATGGATGTATTAAGCTTATTCGATGGAATGTCTTGTGGACAAATAGCATTGAACAAATTAGGAATAGATTACGGAACATATTTTGCTAGTGAAATTGATAAAGCAGCAATAGATGTTACTCTGGATAACTTCCCAAACACAATTCAAGTAGGTGATGTAACAAAATTAAAGGGTTCGGATTTTCCGAATGTTAACCTTTTAATTGGTGGATCACCGTGTCAAGGTTTTTCCTTTGCAGGAAAACAATTGAATTTTACCGACCCACGAAGTATGTTATTCTTTGAATATGTTAGGTTATTAAAAGAAATAAAACCTAAGTACTTCCTTCTTGAAAATGTAAAGATGAAACAGGAATACCAGGATGTCATATCTGAATACCTGGGAGTTAAACCTGTAGAAATAAATAGTTCAATTGTTTCAGCTCACGATAGAAAAAGATTATATTGGACAAATATTCCTTTTGATGTAAATAGCATCGAAAACAAACATTTAACAATCGAAGATATTCTTGATGATGTTGTTGATGAATCATTATTTATCAATGAACATATTGCAAACAGATTTGTTGAAAATAAAAATCACAAAGACATAACAACTAAAAGTTGTGTTATTGGTAGATTATCACCTTACCAGGGAGATCGTGTATTCAGTACATTGTGTAAAGGGAGCTCTTTAAGTGCAAGTGGTGGTAATAACGGTGGTGGAAGCTGTAATATTATTATTGATCCAGCTACAGGTAAATTAAGAAAGCTCAGTATCAATGAATGTGAAAGACTTCAGACAGCTCCGGATGATTATACAAAAGTTGCACCAAAAACCCAACGATATAAAATGCTTGGTAATGGATGGACAGTTGATGTAATCGCAAGTATTTTCAAATATTTAAAATAATGTGTTACACCGGGAATTGTATGTGGGAAAATTATGAAGGTGATTGTAGATACCCTAGTAATATATTGGGTTATAATACATATAGATGTAACTGTACAATGCAAGAATACATTGACACAAAGAATCTGGTAACTAAAATTCAACACATAAAAGAAAGAAATATTAAAATAAATGTCCTAAAAAATAAACTTTTGGATAAATCTTTATAATATATAGTCAAAAATAATATACATTGACAGATGATATACAAAATTTCATTACCAGTAAAACTATCTTATGTAATAGATGATATCGAATTACATATTCAAAATGTAGAAGAATTAGAACACTTGCAAGATAAATATGATGTTGATCTTCAATACCTAATTGACGAATATGAATACAAATTAGAAGCAGAAGAAAACTATTTAGGTTATGATGACGATGGTGAAAAATCTGACACAAGAAATAATTTAGAATTACTGCATTCTGTAATTGAAGATAACATTCAAAACATCATAGAAAAGTTCAATAAAGAATATGATCTATCAGCAATGGATAATAAATCCCTTGTAAAGCTATTTAAGATAGCACAGGATGACTTTAACAGCAAATTCGTACTACAGGACCAACCAGGTCAATATGTGATTAATTCAGTCCTTATAAACGGTTATGATGCAACAAATAGCTTCTTTGTTATAGAAGTAGATGTTAATAGAGAATTAACCCAGGAAGAATTACTTGAATTAAAATCATTAGTTGATAATAAATGTACAGAAGAATGGGGAACTCAATTCGAGAAGAATGATTTTTCTGATTTACTTGAAGAAGATATGATGTATGTTTATGTTAAATGTTGGGATGCTGATACACCAATTGATTTTATTAATATATAAAGAAAAAGTATATTAATTTAATGAAGAATAATATTATAACAACCTTAGAAAAATTTATAATAAATAATAATTCTATAAAAATTCAAAAACCATTTGATGATATAGAAGTAATTAATATAAATGGTAAAAACATATATGTTTTATTTGGGGATGTTGATTATTACGAAAACAAAGAAGCCATTTTAGCAATCAAGGGAAAATCTAACAGTTTAATATTAAATAACCAAAGTTATAAAAAATTCCTCAACGAATTTAAATCAAGATTTAATAATATAGAAGAATTAAAGAATTCTGATTTATTAATTTCCATCGAAACTACATCAAATATAAATGACGACTTAATAAACACTATTAATAAACCACATATCGAAAACGGGTTTAAGAAAAAAGACCCATCATTTAAAATGAAAGATATTAATAAAAATGATAGATCAAATCTTAAAGATTTATTTGATATTAATTTTAAAATAGATAATAGGGATATGTGTGTAATTGATGATTTTATAACAACTGGTACAACCTTTAAAAATTCATTTGATTTATTACCAGGTAGTACAAATGTTTGTGGTGTCTGTTTATTTAAATTGGTTTCTTAATCTACCAACCTTCGTCTACTTTAATGTTTCTTGCTGCATCTTTTCCTTCTTGACCGAAACCTTTTCCTTCAAGTACGTGTACGATGATTCTCGAATCTACATTAGCGTCTAATAAAATTTCAGAAAAGAAATCAAGTATCATTTCCTTATTAATAGTACCAGCTTCTAATTCATATAACATATTCCTTAAATCGGAATGTAAACAATTTTGAACTTGTTCTATAGTTTTTATCATTTTATTTTACTTTTAATTTTTTGTAATTTTAAATCTCTAAATTCATTAAATAATTTATCAATTTCTTCTTCAGGTGTATTGTGCCACGATGGACTTTGGAAATCATACATACCGTATTGACATTTATGACATTTAGTACATATTCTATAATGTCTCATTATACTAAATGTTTTACTTGTATTATCAGGTAGAATTAATTTTATTTCTTTATCAACCCTTTTCCATTTATGTCTACCTAATACACAATCAAAATTTGATATTATTTTTAATTTTTTCAAGTTTTCTTTTTCTTTCTTTAAGTTTAATTCTTCTTAATAATTCTTCTTCATTAACATAATCAAATGGTTGTAGATTTTTTATTTCTTCAAGCATTTCTAAAGTGTATTCTGCTTTCATCACCCTATCATCAACTTGAACTTTTATAGTTTTTATATCCATTACCTATTATCACCAGAACCACCCTGGACACCCCTGATTTTTCTGTCTTTTATTTTTTCTAAGTTATATTGTGCTATTGATTCTAGATCAACATCTAATTCTTTAGCTAATGCACTCATATACCATAACACATCTCCAAGCTCACCGATTAAGGACTTTTTCTTTGCTTCTGTCAGTACTCCGTCATCATCCCTTAACATCTTCTTTATGTGTTCTGAAAATTCACCTGCTTCACCGGATAATCCTAATGTAAGATATATTAAACCATCACCTGTAAAAAATGCTGTTTTGATTGCTTCTTTTTGATATTCATTAAATTCCATTTATTTTATTCTTTATTTTTTCAATTTTTTGTTTTCTAAATTCAACTTTTAAATATTTATCAATATAATTTTTAATTGCTTTTTCCATAACAAGTTTGGGATAAATTCTATTGTTCATCTTATATTACTAGTTAATTTTTTAAGTTTAATACTTCTTGCAATTGGACGGGTATTTGTTTCTTTTTCATTTTCATCGAACCATTTACCCCTCGTTATCCCAGCTCCACTATGTTGACACTTTAAACAACAAGAACAAATACGATAATATGTACTAACATCAATAGGTGTATTTCTACCTGGTAATTTTATTGTAATAGTTTCAGGATTAATTATCCAATCATGAATACCAAACTTACAATAAACACTTTGAAATGCATTTAATATTTTATTTGATGTTTTCATTATATTTTTACTGGTATTTTATTAATATTCTCTATTTTATATGTTGCTTTTTTATGCCAATTTTTTCTAATTTCTAATCCACCTAATAACTTATTTAATGTTTCTATAATATTTGTGTGTTTAGATATTAATTCTTTATCTGTAGTATTTTTTAATAACTCTTCAGATTTTATTTTAAACTCTTCGATTGTTAAATTATCTTTTAACCTATTACAATATGAACAAGATAATACTTTATTTTTTATTCCCCTCCCACCTTTAGATCGTGGAAAAACATGTTCTTTTTCCATATCTTCTAAGTTGGTTGTTTCACCACAATAAAAACAAGATTTATTTTGATGTTTATAGATTTTATTATAAGTTCCCATTTATTTTATTTAATATCTTTTCAAGTTTATCATTTCTTTTTCTTACTTCAATTGCTCTTAACCATCGTTTACTCATACTACCTTCAATTATAGGTGTACTTTCTATTATGATATATGGTGCATAAATATATCCTTGTTCATACGGACTATTTGACTTTTTTCCTACTTGCTTCACTTAGTTTCTTTATCTTTTTATATCTTTCTAATTCATCTCTATATTCAATTAAAACATCACATTCATTCATCAAGCACCAAAAACCATCAACAGAAGCACACCCCTTGTGTCTATAATACTCACAATGTTTAACTGGATCAGGTTGTTTTATTGCTTCAACTACTCTTTCTACTAGTGACATTTTCTATTTTATGTTTTCTTAAATATATGTTATAAATTTCGTGTATATCAGTTATCTTAGACCAGTCTAATTCACAAGTAAAATCATTTTCTTCTGAAAATATTCTATAAGTCATTTCACCCGTTTCAGTATTATCACCACCACCATATGAAATTAAACCTAAAGGTTCTAATATTTCTTCTTGACATTTACCATTACCACCTGTTGTTCCCCATACCATTATTTCTAAATCATTTTTTCTTCTATTGAGATTAATAACTTTTGCATATCAGCTCTATAAAAACCTGCACTATTTATACAACCACATTCTATTATCTTATATCCATTTTCAGTTAATGCTAAATCCATAACAAATGCATCATTTAATTCAAACAGTTTTACCATCTTCTTACAGAAGGTATATGCTTCTTTATCTACATTTTCATCTAACACAAGTCTATTACCTAAACGGTATTGACTAGCTGTTATAACTTCACCTTTAACTACCCAAAAACGAATCTCATTATAAATCTTTTTAATACTTGATATTTGTATTTCAGTATCTTCATCTAAGACTGTATGAAAACCATCTTCCCTTGCTATCTTAGCATTGAATAATAACGTATCCCTGGTATCCCTATATTCACCCATATCGAATTCACGACCTGTAAATATCTTAGTATCTTTAGTTGGTCTTGCAAAGAATCTTGGTTTACTGAAGAAATCTCTATCACCAAGTTTAATAATTTTTGAATCATAATTTAATAGATTATCTTTATAGTAATCTTTATAAACCATGTAATCGTGATTATCATTTAGTTGTGAACCTGGTTTCCAATCATATTCTGCTGAAACCCTTGATAATTTAACAGCACCAAAGGGAAATACATCTGTTCTATTTGTTTTGATATCAATATCTTCCGTAAATGGAAGTACCTGGACTATTTCATAAGGTAGTTGTAACCTATCTAATGCAATTATTAGATTGTTATAATTTTCTTCCCTGAAAGTATCTTCTTGGACTACGTAATACATTTTTCTGTTATTTTATCTATTTTTTTCTTTCTTAATGCAAGTATACCTTTTTCTGATACAACTTGTCTTATCATCATTTCAATATTATCTTCATGACACTTTATTCCATATTCACGATCATCTATAAATGTAATAGTAATATTTCGCATAACAATGTGATCGTGATCTTCGTTTATGTTTATATTCTTTACACCGTTTTGTATCAAAAAGTCATCAAGATTCATATTTTACTTTTTATCTTATTTATTTTAATACTTCTTATTAATAATTCATCTTCTATAAGAGAATGTGATCCACAATTAGCACAGCGAACCATTTTATGTTGTGTGTGACCATATGGTATCCACGTTTCAATAACATTTTCACTATAGCAACGAGAACACATCATAATTACATTTTTATATATGTTTCATTTAACCATTTTTCAGTATAACAAGCAATGGGTCTAATTTCATTATTTATATCAAAGACAACATATTCACCAACCCTGATAAAATCAGTAGATGTGAATTCATCATATCCAGCATTTTCTGTGGTGGATGCATATAAAATTTTAGGATCATCTGTTATACCAACTTTTAAATTATCGTGTTCTTTAAGAGCTTCCATAATCTCTGTGATAAGTGCATAATCACCTTCCCACTTCCATACTAATACATCTTCCTTCTTCCTATATACTTTCATATTTAGCTTTTATTTTATCTATTTTAATCCTTCTCGCTTCTAATAAATTATTAATAGGACCGTGATATCCACAGTCATTACAATTATAAAGTAAAGAATATTCATTTTTTTTCGCCCACCTACGACTTGACCG
>Ga0210003_1000904_pt1 | contig 26531 bp, 13 predicted proteins | sample LantaG_FD_182804 | JGI IMG/M metagenome (GOLD analysis project Ga0210003, IMG submission 182804) | Deep subsurface microbial communities from Baltic Sea to uncover new lineages of life (NeLLi) - Landsort_02402 metaG (SPAdes) (version 2) | ecosystem: Environmental > Aquatic > Marine > Oceanic >... | reverse complement strand
AACTCTTCTACCAAGTCCGCGAACTCGCGGCCCCGGCCCCGGCGGCGGTCGCCCTGCCGGCCGTGACGTGGAGTCCGGTGGCGGGCCAGGCAAACGTGCGCCGTCTGACCGCGCCAGTGCTTATCAGTGGCCAGGACAAACCGACGCTGTTTTCGGCCGAGGCCGGCGCAAAGTTGGATGCGGCGGGCCAGGAAATTGTTTTCGAGAACGGCACGCTGACCGAGGTTGCAAACACCGGTTCGCTGCGGCTGGGAGGCTCGGGCGCGGTGGCGGCGGCGGCCGTCGCGGCCCTGCACGCGTCCTGCCGGAAGAACTTGATCCTACGCATTTTTGCTTTTGACAACCACTACGGGTGCTGCTATAATCTTTGTGGCAGCCGACGCGCTGAGTGAGGCTGGCCCCTGAAATCTGCAACACAGGAGAACCGACCATGACGGGACACAGGATGACAATGAAATAAACAAGTGGTGCGCTGGTTGCAGCGCATGAATGAACGGATTCCTGCAGGCACACGATGATGAAAACAAAGAACAAGGAGAATGACCATGACCGCATACAAGAACGTGACACTATCCACACCGCTGCTGAGCCGCTCCCAACTGGAATTCCGCCTCGGGCTGGTGCGCCAGCGGACGCGTACCTATCCGCTGGATTCCATGGACTTCATCATGATGGACCTGGAACGTCCGGATGAGCACCATCGTCATGCCTATCAATGCGCGGGCGATCTGACTGGCCGTCTGCTCGAGTTCCTGTCGCATGCGGAAGGCGTGGACGGACGCAGTGACCCACGCCTCCATGAACTCTTTGAGCGCATTCTGCGGCAACGGCAGCCGTCCGGATTGTTCGGGCGCATCCATGAGGAGTTCCCGAAAGACCAAGAATGCATTTACGCTTGTGCTCGGGTTTTCCCCGGCCTTATTTACTACTACCAACTGACCAATGATGCACGTGCGCTCGACGCGGCGGTTGGTCTGGCCGAGCTCACGATCCGTAATCAAGACATCTGGCGTAAGCAGGCACAGGAGACGGGTGGCCGGGCGATGGTACTTTGGATCACCGAGCCGATGGCGATGCTCTACGGCCTGACGGGCAAGCAGGCCTATCTGGATTTTGTGGGCATGATCAACGACACGTTGGAGATGCCCGACAAGGGCGCCCATGCCCACGGCTACATGGCCAACTTGCGCGGCTTGCAGAAGGCCGCGCTGATCACCGGCGATGCGGCCTGGAATGCGAAGCCCGAGGCGGCCCGGCGAATGATTATGGAGCAGCATTATGAACTCCCGGACGGGTGCACGCCGGAGTGTTTCCCGCACAGCGGGGCCAACGAAGGGTGCTCCATCGCGGACTGGTTGATGCTGAACCTGAACACGGCAGCCATCGAGGGCGATGCTGCCGCCTACGAGCACGCGGAACACATTCTCTGGAACGCGCTGGCCTTCAACCAGTCGAACACCGGTTGCTTCGGCCACCGTTCAACCTCGCCCACCGGCTACAGCATGCGCCGTTTCGAGGAAGCCTGGTGGTGTTGTCTGCACCACGGCGGCCTGGCGCTGGTGGAATACGCCCTACACGCGGTGACGCTGCGGGAGAAGACCATCCAGGTGAATCTGCTTGTGCCGGGAACCTACCGGCTGGCGCTGCCCGGCGGCCGGGAAGCGGAGGTCCGGATTTCGACGGCGTATCCGGCGCGCGCCGAGGCGTCCATTTCGGCGGCGGGCGTTCCGGCGGAGGTTTCGCTGCGGCTGCGCGTGCCGGGCTGCGTGAGGCGCCCGGTCGTCACGGAGACGCGCGACAACGACCGCGTACAACTCAGACTGTCCGGCCGGCTGGGGCATCATGTCGAGTCCTGCCATGGCGGCGCTCTGTTGAAGTACGGTCCGCTGGTGCTCGCGCCGGCGATCTACTCCTGGCAGGGCGAAGGAAACGGCTGCTATTCCGCGACTGCCGGTGAGGCCCACGCTCCGACAGGGTATATCCCCGAAGCCATGCCCAGTGGACTGCCCCTGCTGGACCTGCCGGCGCCGGATGCGGACGGTCTGCTGACGCTTTCCGACCTGCCTCGGCCGGTTTGGATGTATTTTGACGAAGGAGCGACTTCACGCTGCGGGGTGGAGGGTTCTGCCGCGAATGTGCCAGTCAGGTTTTCGGACGGCAATCAGAAGGTTCTGCGGTTTACGCCGCTGTGCTACAACACATCGTGCCTGAGCCTGTTCGACACGCCGATCGTTTTCGCCTATACCGCGGAAGGACGTTGACAATGGATAACACCGTCGATTCGAAAGCCCTGAGAGCTTCGCTGACCAGTGCCCGGAGGTGGGCGGAGGCCGTCATTCGTGGCGGCAAATCCGATCCGCGCGGTGTCTCAGAGTGTGTGTTAGAAGCCTCAAGATTCGCATCGCGACGGTCGATATATGATTATGGTACAGCGACCTCCGCGACAAGGCAGTGGGAGAGAGAGAATAGCACTGCCATAATGTATTGCACAGAAACAACTTACGGCATTTCAGAGGGAAAAACGGCGTCATCGGTGTGTGATTGGTACGGGAGTTGCTTGTCAGTATGATGCAGTACCCGCAGAGGCGCTGGGACTGTCGGCACCGCGAAGGGCGTGGCGGGGCCGATGGGGCTTCTGACACACGCTCTGATGAAAACAAAGAACAAGGAGAATGACCATGTCCGTTCGCGCCATACCCTTTGCACTTTTGACGCTACTCCTTTTCCTGCTGTGCCTTCAGGCGCAGGCGGCCGACACCGCTGCCGTCGTGAAGGTAGCCGACCCCAAGCACATCGACGGCGATCCGGCAGACTGGCCAGACTCCGGTAGGCTGCAGATCGCGGACAATGACGGCCGCGTGGCCACCATCAGGACCGCCTATGACGAGACCAGCTTCTACGCGCTGTTCGAGGTGAAGGACGACTCCCCCCTGCTGAATGCGGCGCCTGAACCGGCGATGATCCTCAAGGGCGGGGATGCTGTAGGGCTGTGTTTTGGCCCTGCCGGCAAACGCAGCCAGAACCAGCGTGTGCTTATCGCTCAACTCGCCGGCAAGCCGGTAGCGATGGCTTATCGACCGGAATGGCCCGAGAAGCAGCTTTACACGTTCTCGTCCCCTGCTGCCGAATGCAGGTTGGACTGCGTGGTGCCGTTGCCGGAGGTGCACGTGGCGCTCAAGCCCGCCCCGGGAGGCTACGTGGCGGAGATCGCAATCCCTTGGCGCGTGCTCGGCTTCACACCCGCCGTGTCGCTGGAGTTCGCCTTCGACGCGCAGGTAATCTGGTCGGATGCCGCCGGCAAGATCAACGTGAGCACCGCGTGGTGGCACAGCACCGGAGCCGGGCCTCTCTGCACCGTAGACCTGCCGACCGAAGCCCGCCTCTACCCCGGAGCCTGGGGCAAAGCCAAGCTGTGCCTGACGGCTCCAGGCGCTGAGTCTGTCGCCGCCGCGGCCGCCGTGCAGGTAGGCACGCCGATCACGTTCAAGCTTCCCCGCGATGCCAAGGCAAGCCTGATCGTCACGGACAGACGGGGATGGATCTTCCGCGAGCTGCTCGTGGCTGAAAGCATGGTTGCCGGCCGGCACACCGTGATGTGGGACGGCCGCGACGAGTATGGCGATCCGTTGCCGCCTGGCGAGTATCGCTGGAAGCTCGGCTATTTCGATGGCATCAGGAGCAGACGGCTGGGCGGCGCCGGGAACTCGGCACAGCCTCCGTACCGTACGCCCGACGGCAAGGGCGATCTGGGGGCTGTGCACGGTATTCCCGCCGCGGTGGCAGCCGACGCTCACGGCGTGTATCACCTCGGCAACTGCGAAGAGGGCAACCCCGGCTTCACCAAGCTCAGCCCCGACGGTGCCTGCCTCTGGAAGCACTCGATTGGCGGATTCGGCGTGGGCTTCGCCGCCGCCACCGACGATAAATACGTTTACATCGTGAACCGAATCGGCGAGAAAGTGGACCTCGTGCGCATCGACCAGGAGACCGGCCGCGGTGCTCCGATCGGCCCGAAGGGCCCTCGCGTGAAGATCAGCGATGCCAAGGTAGGCGACAAGGAGTACGCCGCACTCAGCTTGGCAATCGCCGGCGGCAAAGCGTTCTTCACGCAGACCATCCCACCCGACACGATCGGCGTGCTGGACCTGGCCACCGGCGAGCCCGGCACGAGCATCTCTGTGGATAATCCTTCCGGCCTCTGCAGACTCAACGACGTCACGCTTCTCGTCTGCTCGGGCACCAGCGTGCTCAAGCTCAATCTCGCAGACAACACGGCGGCGCCGCTCATCACCGGTCTCGAGGCGCCGCGGGCCGTGGCGGTGGATAAGGCCGGCACGATCTACGTTTCCGATCTGGGCTCGTTCCAACAGATCAAGAAATACTCGGCCGACGGCAAGCCTCTCGCCAGCCTCGGCAAACCCGGCGGCCGCCCCGCCACCTGCAATCCGTACGACCCCGCCGCTCTCTACCAGGTAAAAAGCCTCGCCATCAGCCCCGACGGCAACCTCTGGTTCATGGAAGACAGCAACCTGCGGCGGACCGGAGTGATGACTGCCGACGGCCGTTTCGTGAAGGACGTGTTCATGTCGCTGCCCAGCCAAGGAGGGGCCGGCGTGGACCTCGACGACGCCAGCCGCGTGTTCTACCACCCAGGCTACGGCAGCACGGTGTGCCAGGCAAAGATCGATTTCAGCGACAACCGCCCCGGCGGCTCGCAGACGTGGAAACTCGAGGCGGTGTTCAACATGACTCAAACCGGCGGCTACGCCGAACCCGCCCCTGAAGACATGGCAGCGATATCGACCGCCAACGTCTTCTACGCCCCAATCGCATTCAAGGCGGCCAACGGCATCCGCTACTACTGGCAGCCCGGCCAGATCGCGTCGCTCTGGATCGCCGACAATGGCCGCCTCGTGCCCGTTCACGCCATCGGGCCGAAGAACAGCGGCGACGGCACGGTCGTGCCGAAGGACAAGTCGTACACCTGGTCCGACGCGAACGCCGACGGCAAGCTTCAAGGCCCCGAACTCGAACTCACCGACACCGCATTCAGGAACTGGTGCTGGATCGACCGCGACCTCGTGCTCTACGGCCGCAACGGATCGATCAAGCCGCACAAGGTAGACGCGCGGGGCGTGCCGTTCTACCGCCCGGCGGATTTCCAGCCCTGCATCGCGCCGGGAAACAAGACCCCCGACTACTACTACCGCGACGGCGGCTACGACATTCAGCCATCGGCTCCCGCGGCCGATGGGGGCCGCTACTTCGGCTTCAACATCGGCAGCCCGCAGGGCCGCGCGTTCTGGGACCGCTGCACGTACTCCCGCCTCGCCCGCGCGAAGGACGGCAGAATCCAGTGGATCGCGGGCCGCCACGATGGCCGCAAGCTTCGCGACGGCGACTTCACCTACCTCTGGGCGCCCCTCGGCGAGGTGGATGGTGTGGTTGCGGTGTCGGACGTCGACTTCCAGGAACTCGCCTACACGAGCGACGGCCTGGCGCTCGGCGACGTGATGCCGCATCCGCGGCAAGGCCTGCAGCCCGAATGCCTCGTGCAGGAGTGCGTGCAGAGCGGCTGCTTCATCAAGGATCCCGTAACCGGCAAGGCAATGCTGATCAACGGCACCGGCTGCGAGGTGCACGTGCTCGAAGTGAGCGGCATCGGGCCGAAAGACATACGCCGGATCGAAGGCAAGGTGCGGCTCGAGTCGGCAATCCCGCGTTCGCCCCAAACCCCTGGCAGATACGAAATCCTCTACCGCACGTGGCCAAGCGTAGACAACGGCCGGTTCTACGGCGTGAACGGCGATGACTGGGAGTGGCTGCTGCTGCCGGAGATTCGCGACATGGCGATCTATGACGGCAAAACGCTCGTGGCGGACGTGCGGCTGCGGCGGGATTGCGGCTCGCTGCACCTCTACGCCACCGTGCTCGATCGCGAGCCGGCGCCATCGGCCGCAGACGGATGCGGCATCGAGTTGCTCATCGGCCCGGCACAGCCTGCCGGCCGCACCTCGCCGATCGCGGGCGACACAAGGATACTGCTCGGCGCGCTGCGCGACAATGACAAGCTGGTGCCGTTCGCCCGTGCCGGCAGGCCGAGCGTGCAGGACCAGCCGGGCGCGCTCACGACGATCCCCGGTGCGAAGGTCGCCATCCGAGAGAGCCTCAATGGTCAAGGCTGGCATCTCGAAGCCGAGATTCCCCTGGCATTCCTGCCGGAGATCAGCAAAGAGCGCGAAGTGACCTTCCTGCGAAATTACTGGCCGGGCGCGAAGCGGCTTGGCGATTTCCTGGAGCGTTACACGGAGACGAAGTTCGACCTGGCAGCGCCGGTGCGGCTCAACGTGGTGCTGCACGTGACGGACGGGCGGGGCGGCTCAAGGCCGCTGCCGTGGGTGCGCGGAAACGCAGCCGACCCGTCGAAGTGGGGAGAGGCTGCCGCACCTGCCGAGTGACGCGGGCGGTACGTAGAACTGTTACCCCGACAAATGACGTTCATTTTTTAAACGCAGCCAGGCAGAGAGAGAGGTTATAAAGTCTTGCCTGACAATCGCTTACGGCGTTTCGATATGAACAAAATCGTCCGCGGCGGATTTCTGGCACGCAATTTGCTTTAGAATCCAGACAGATGGCCGAAGGACACCGGGCACTCTTGGCTCCGGTGCGGAGCGTCAACGGGGATCAACTGTTTTCGAAAGGAGGATACAGCTGATCGGCTCGCAGACGCACTGGGCAGATAACTGCGTGCGGCTGCTGCTGGCCGGCAAGGATCGCCCCGACAGCCTCATCATAGCCGACGACAATCTCGTTCCCGATGCCACTTGCGGTATTGCAGCCTCGGGAGTGAGCGTGCCGGATGAACTCGAGGTGGTGGCGCATACGAATTTTCCGCATCCCACGGATGCGGCCGTCCCGGTCACGCGCATCGGCTATAGCATCCCGCGGCTGCTCCAGTTGTGCATTGACCTCCTTGACCGGCAGCGTGCCGGCGAGGAGACACAGTCCGTTACCGAGTTTCAGGCGTGCCGTGCCGATGAGGCAGGAAGCAGAGCAGAATGAACAACTCAGTTCGTCTCGTTCTACAGGCACCTTTTCCACCTTTTCAAGAAAGGAGAAAAGGAGATAGCAGACAGAGAAGTCATTCAATCGAGTGGTCATCACTTGGGATGATCGCGCAGTAACGGCGCCTCAGGCGCCATCGTCAAAGGCTTTTTCTTGGGGAAAGAAAACATGAGGAAGTTTGCAGGAATTGCAGTTCTGCTCGCGGCGGTCGTGATGCTGGCGGGCAGCGCCGTGCTCGCCGCCGATCTGCCCGCGGCGGTCGTGAGGGTCCAGCAGGCAATTGCCATCGACGGCGATGGGCGCGATTGGGCAGGCATCAAGGCCGAACAGGAGATCGCGCTCCCCGGCCAGTCGAAGCCGGTCGCTCGGTTCAAGCTCGCCTGGGACGACAAGGCGTTCTACATCCTCGTGACCGTGAAAGACGATAGCCCGATGAAGAATGGCAGCACGGTCTTTCAGGAGCTGCTGAAAGGGGGTGACGCGATCGGCGTCTGTCTGGGCACGGCCGACGGCACGCCGGCGCCTCAGCGGATCATGCTCGCCTTGGTGAACGGCAAGCCGGAGGTGCTCGCGATGCGTCCGCAATGGCCCGACAAGGCGCATCCCTACACGTACTTCACGCAGGCCGCCGGCAAGGTGCCGATGGATTTCGTGTGGCACCTGCCGGAGGCAGCGTTGGCCGTGAAGACGGCCCGCGGCGGCTACACCGTCGAGGCGGCGATACCCGCCAGTGTGCTCGGTATCAAGCCCGCGGCCGGGCTGCTTCTGAACTTCGACGTGCAGGTGATCTTCTCCGACACCGCCGGCTCGCTGAACGCAGCCACTGCGTGGTGGCATAGCACGGGCAACGGCCCCATGTGCACGGTTGACATTGCCACCGAGGCGCGGCTTTACCCGGAGGCGTGGGGCACGGCGCGGCTCTATGTCGCGGACCCCGGCCTGCGCGGCCGTACCGAGTCGGCAAGCGCCAAGGGGCAGCAGGGTGTGCCGATCGCGTTCAAGTTGCCGCGCGATGCGAAGGTGACGCTGAACATCATGGACGACACCGGCTGGGTGGTCCGCGAACTGCTCCGCGTGGAGCCGATGTCGGAGGGGGAGCATACCGTTTATTGGGACGGCCGCGACCGCTGGGGCAGCCCGATGCCGGCCGGCAAGTACCGCTGGCGGATGGCGTACCTGGACGGCATCAAGACGACTTTCGCGGCCAGCGTGGGCAACTCGGGCCGCCCGCCCTATCGAACGACCGACGGCTTCGGCTCGATCGGCGGCGTGCACAATGGGCCTGCAGCGGTCGCCGCGGATTCCGAAGGGATTTACATGCTCAACAGCGGCGAGGAAGGGCAGAAGTCGCTGCGGAAAATCGATCCCGCCACGGGCAAGGCCTTCTGGTTCGCGAGTTGCGGCGTGTTCGGCGGCGGGCAGGCAATGGCCGCGGACGGCGCGTTCGCCTACATGGTGTACAGCGGACCGTACAGCAACGGCATGCGGCTTATGCGCCTCGATGCGAAGACCGGCCGCAATGCGCCGATCGGCCAGAAGAATGAACCGCTGGCCTTAGGCTTAGGCGACAAGCCCGTGGCCGGCCTCGCCATCGCTGCCGGCAAGGCATACTTCAGCGTTACGGCCGACAACCGCATCGGCGTGGTCGATCTTGCCACCGGCGAGCCGGGCAAGGACGTTTCCGTGCCCGCCCCTTCCGGGCTCTGCAAACTCGGCGATACGGCGCTCCTGGTCTGCTCGCAGACGCAGGTGCTGAAACTTTCGCTTGAAACTGGCCAGGCGGCGCCGCTGATTACGGGGCTTGCCGCCCCGCGCGCGGTGGCCGTTGACGCGGGTGGCACGATCTACGTCAGCGACCTGGGCACCAGCCAGCAGATCAAGAAGTTCTCCGCCGACGGCAAGCTTCTCGCCGCCATCGGAAAACCCGGCGGCCGCGCGCTCAACGTGCCGAAGTACGACCCGCTCGAATTCCGTAACGTGTCGGGCATCGCGATCGGCCCCGACCGCAACCTGTGGCTCGTGGAGTATTTCCAGCCGCGGCGCTACGCGAAGCTGACCCTCGACGGCAAGTGGCTGGAAGACTTCTATGGCCCAAACAACGGCGGCTTCATCGTCGACCTCGACGACCCCTCCACGCTTTACTTCGGCAGCAAGGTGTGGATGGAGGAAGGCAGGCTCAAGTGGGTAAAAGCGAAGATCGACTATACGGCGTATGCGGAGTCGCCCGACCCAAGCAAGGGCTTCAAGGTGGAGGCAGTCTATACGCTCAGCCCGAACGGAACCGATTACAGCGCAAAGCCCGATCTTTTTACGGCTGAGGGCGGCCCGGGCCTGGGCGTCTGGGGCGAGACGCTCCGTAGCTATATCTTCACCGCAACCAACGGCAAGCGCTACCTGTGGCGCACCTCCGGGCTGTGGCTGTGGAGCGACGCCCGCTGGAAACCCGCCGCGATCGTCGGCGCGAAGGATGCTCCGTTCTGGTCCGACGCAAACGGCGACGGCCTCGTTCAGCCCGAAGAGATCGGCAAGGACACGATTCCCATTAAAAGTATCCATTACATCGACCGCGACCTCACGCTCTACGGGATGGAAGGGACGCTCAAGCCGGCAAAGGTGGACGGGCGCGGCGTGCCTTCCTACGCCGGCGGCACATTCACGCCGTTCTTCAAGGACGAGAAGCCGCCGTTGCTCCACTTCATCTTCGACAACTCCGCCTTTTTGCCCGCAAATGGCGTGGTGCCCGGCAAGCCCGATTCCGAAGGATCGCTCTACTACACCGTGGAACTCACGCCGCCGAGCGGCCAGGGGTTCTGGGACCGCTATTCCGAGGGCCGGATCGTGAAGGTGAAGGACGGCAAGGTGCAGTGGATCGTGGGGCACCACAGCGAGCACGGCCAACCCGGCCGCGACGGCGACACGATCCGCCTGACCGCGATGACAGGCGAAGCGGACGGTGTGGTCCTCTTCGCCGACGTGAACGCCCAGTTCATCGCCTACACCACCGACGGTCTGTGCCTCGGTTGGGCTTTGAACGATGGCCAGGGTCGTCGGGCCGGTGCAGACGTCGGCGGCTCGGCCGCCAACGGCATCTACATCGAGAACATGGCCACCGGCGAGTTCTTCAAGGACCCCAGAACCGGCAAGCGCCTGCTGGTGAGCTGGACCGCGGAAGACATCCGTGTGCTCGAGGTCAGCGGCGCATTTGGCAAGGACATCACGCGCGTGGACGGTAGCGTGTCGTTGCCCACGGCCATGCCGCGCAGCGCGTCGCTCCCGGGGCAGTGCAGCATCCCCTACAGTTCGTGGGTGAAGCATAACAAGTTCAATCCCTACCCCGACGGCTATGATGCCGAATGGGCGGCCAGCCTGCCCGCGATCAGCTTCCGCAAGGGCAAGGAGCTCGTGGCAGACATGCGGCTGCGGCGCGACGCCGGCTCACTGTGCGTGTTCGCCGACGTGCTCTGCGACCCCGTCTTTCCGCCGGCCGAAGGCATGCCGCCGGCGGATCTGTTTGGCAAGGCGCAGGGGCTGGAGCTGCTGATCGGCCCGCCGGCACCCGACCGTACGGCAGCGGCGGCAGGCGACACCCGTATCTTCATCACGGCCACTCGCGAGAAGGACGGCTGGCTCAAAGGCCGCGCCCTCGCCTGCCGGCCCGCGTCCGGGCCGCTGCAGCCATCCCCCGAGTTGAGGCAGCAGGATACCTTCGGCGCCTACGTGGGGAACCCGCCCGCGGCGCCAATCGATTTCAGCGGGGGCCTCACCGAAATCCCCGGCACGCACGTCAAGGTGAAGGAGCGGCAGGACCGCCGCGGCTTCCGCATCGAGGCGGAGATCCCGCTCGCCTTGATTCCTGAGATCACGAAGACGGTGCCGGTCACGTTCAGCCGCTCGTCGGCGGATCGCAACTCCCTCAAGGCGATCTCCGACACGCGGTTCGATCTGGCCGGCCCGGCCCGCTTCAGCGCGGCCGTGCATATCGCCAGCGGCAACGAGGTGAGGCGCGTGGCGTGGATGGACGACGGTGAAAGGGCAGCCGACCCGACGGCAATGAACCCGTCGAAGTGGGGCTGGGCGAATGTGCAGGTGGAGTTGACGTGGGACGACTTCGCCGGCTCCCCGGCATTCAGTCTCTATCGCGGAACCACGGCGAACCCGGCCGAGTCGAAGCTTGTGCAGCGGGAGATCGCCGGCGCCAGTTTCCTCGACAACTGCGGCCTCGGCGTGTTCTATTATTGGCTCGTTCCCGTCCAAGGCGGGGTCGAGGGGCAATGGCTGGGGCCGCTCCAGGCGCGCGAAGGTCGTGCGGATTTCGGCGCGTTCACGGCATTGCCGGCCATGGCGCTTGCCGAGGTGAAGGACGTTTTCGTCTATCCCGGCACCACCGCCGCAGTGAGCTTGCGAGCCGATGATCTGAAGGCTGAAGCCGCAGGGGTGACGGCCTCAGTGAAGGAACGGACGCTCTTTGTCGGGGTCCCGCGTGGCACGGCAGCCGGAACAAGGTTCCCTCTGTCGCTGTCTTCTGCCGCGGGAAAGGCCCCACTCACCGTGATTGCATCGCCCGTGCCGCTGAACGCCTACCGGGTGGAAGCCGACGTGGTGACACGCGTTGTGGCAGAAGTCGTGAAGATCGACTCGACGAAGCCGGCCGACAGCGATGCCGGCCAGCCGTGCGTTACGCAGGTGCTCGCGGGCCAGGGTAATCTTACGCTGCGCCAGCTCGGCCGCCACGGCTTCGTCATTCCACGCTGGAAAGGCCAGCCCGGAAACAAGCGAAGAGTGCACCTGCCGTTCGAAGACACCTTCGCGACGGACACCTTCCGGTACATCCCGGGGCACGCCAACTGCACCTTCGCCGTCGACGGCGAGTCGTCGGCCGGTCCTGACGGCCAGGGCATCACCGGCCTGGGCGGGCACACCGTGGGAGAGTCTCAGAGCATCACCGTGAAGGCGACCGACAACGCGGAGCACGTGGTTACCATCTTCAGCGGTACCGCAGGCGGTTGGACGGCCGCCGTGCGGTACTCCGTTGCCGATCCCGCCACAGGCAAAACTTGGCAGATCGCTGACCTCGACGGCAAGCAGGGCCAAACGCTAACGCAGATTCGTTTCACAGGCTCTGTGAAGTTCATCATCACGCAACTGAAAGGCGGCAACGCCGGCAACTTCGCGGCCATTTTCCTCGACTAGGCATGGGCGGCCCGAGTCGAGCCGTGACAAAGAGCTGCAAACGAATGAAGGACGAACCCATTGCGATGGCACCATAGCAAAGGCCTGATTCCGTCACGGAATCAGAAATACCGCAACGCAAAGAGAAAGGATAAAGGGAAAACATGATCAGTAATGGAATCGGGAAACTCGCACGCGGGACTCTTACGGCCGCGGCCATGAGCCTTGCCGGGAGCCTCTTCGGCGCCCAGACCGACACGCGCGGAACCTACGCGGTCCCTGCGCCTGGCAAGGTGACGATCGACGGTAAACTCGATGACTGGGATCTCTCGGGCAAGTATCTCCAGTGCTACGACGTCGAGACTTTGAAGGACGTCTACAGCGGCGAAATCGCTTTCATGTACGACGCCGACCACCTCTATGTGGCCATCCATTGGAAGGATCCGATTCCAATGGGCAACAGCCACGACCCGCGCTATCAGGCCGGCAAGGGTTGGGCCGGTGACAGCGTGCAACTGCGGCTCAAGACCGACCGCATCTGCCACGTCACGGCATGGTACTTCGCCGCGAACAAAGAACCAGCGATCAGTATCGAGTACGGCAAGAACCTGAACGAACCCTTCGGCGGCGGCGTGAAAATGCTGCGGCAGACCGCGGGCTGGAAGCTGAGCGACGGCGCTGAAATGGCGTTCCTCAAAGACGCCGACGGCCGCGGCTACGTGCAGGAACTCAAGCTGCCCTGGCCGCTCATTACGGACAAGAAGAAGTACACCGCCGGCGACCGCTTCAACTGCGGCGTGGAGCTGCTCTGGGGCGAAGGCGACTGGCCGGTGCATCGCTACGCCGACAACCTCGACGAAAGCGCCAGCAGCCGCGAGTTCTTCTGGACCGCGCACAACGCCTGGGGCCTCGTCAAGGTCGAAGCCAAGGGTAACCTCAGGCTTCCCGAACCCTCTTGGATGAAGGCTCTTACCGGCAGCGACGCCATTGGCCCGGAGCTGATCTCCTACACTCTTCCCAAGGACGCTAGAGTCACCATCGCCATCGACGACCAGGACGGCAAGCGCGTCCGCAACCTTATCGCGGCGCTTCCGCGCAAAGCCGGAAAGAACGCGGAGCGTTGGGACGGCCTCGACGACAACGGCGTCCCGGTCCAGCCTGGAGCGTACAAGTGGAAAGGCCTCTACCACGACGGCATCCGCATAAACTGGGACATGTCCTTCGCCTCTCCCGGCAATCCGCCCTGGGACACCGCCGATCTTCGCGGCGCCTTCTACGGCGACCATAGCCCCGCCGAAGCCGGCGCCGCCGCTGGCGACTATGTCGCCCTCGCGTGTCCTATTGGCGAGGCCGGCAGGCACTTGATCGGCTGCGATCTTGATGGCCAGCGCCTCTGGGGCCTCGCCCAGCGTTCCGGCCTCGACAGCAACTACCGGATATCGCTCGCCTCCGACGGCAAGACTGTCTGGGTCTCCAACGACGGCAACGAGACCGTCTATCGCGTAGAGGCCGGAAGCGGCAGGTACAGCCCTTGGGAGAAGACCGCCAAGGACGAGAACGGCAAGGACTATCAAGTCCTCGATCTCAAGGTTACCGACTTCGTCCATCCGAAGCCGAGGGGGCCGCTCAACGTGATTTGCATCGCTGAGAGGAACGGCGTGCTGGCCGTTGCTCTGGCTGTTGAAAACAAGATCAGGCTTCTCGACTCCCTTAAGGGCGACGTCAAGTCCGACATCGCTGTTGAGAATCCTCAAGCTGTCGCCTTTTCCAAGGATGGCGCGTTGTTCGCGCTCTCCGGCTCCAGGATCGTCGAGATCGGCAAGGATGGCAAGCCTGTCGCCTTCAACTCTGAAGATCTGAAGAATCCGTTCGGAATTGTTGTGGCCGACGATGGCAAGGTCTATGTCTCCGTTCAAGCGCCGGATCATAACGTCAAGGTCTTCTCCGCCGATGGCAAGTTGATTGGCGAAATCGGCAAGAAGGGCGGACGGCCCGGCTGCGGCCCCTTCGATGAAAACGCCATGCGCAATCCAGGGCAGCTTGCCATCGACTCCAAGGGACGCCTCTGGGTTCCTGAGGGCACGATTAACCCCAAGCGCACGAGCGTCTGGAAGCTTGCCGATGGCAAGTTCGTTAAGGATTTCATCGGAACAACAGGCTATGCAGGAGCCGGCGCGATCGATCCGCTCGAGCCCACGCGGGCCTTCTCCGACGACACCGTCTACAAGCTTGACTACAAGGCTGGAACCTATCGGCCTGTCTATTCACTGGGCCCGACAGGCGATCCTGCGGACATATTCCCTCTCGGCTGCAACAGCCATGTCAGGCTCGTGAAGAACGGCCCGGACACGCTTCTCTACGTCTCCGGCAACCGCACCGGCGTTGTCCAGTGCCACATCCTCAGGGACGGCGTATGGCGTTCTGCCGCCTGCTTCGGAACCGTCCTCAAGAAGAACGACGCCGAAAGCAACGTCAACTTCGAGCATCCCTTCCTCAAGGGTCATGCCGGAGAGGCTTTCGCTTGGGCCGACAAGAATGGCGACGGCATCGTCCAACCCGAAGAACTCGCCTTCGGCAACCCTGGAGTTGACGGAACCAAGGCGAACCTGGTTTGGTGCTACTGGGGCACCCTTCCTGACGACAAAGGCCTGCTGACCTATTACGCCATGGCCAAGGGCCAGAATCTCGGGATCCTGCGCTATCCGGTAAAAGGCTTCACAGCCTCCGGCGCGCCGGTCTACGAGCCTGCCAAGCCTGTGGTTCAGAAGATCGTCATAGCTGCCGGCGAGGGCATGGTCGCCGGCGGCTTTGACGGCAATGTCTACTTCAACACGTCGCCGCTGACCGGCTTCGACAAGGATGGCAAAGTAATCTTCACCTATCCCAGCAGGCATGTCTCGGTGCATGGCTCCCATACGGCCGCCGCCGCGAAGCCGGGATACCTGATCGGGCCTTCCTCGATCCTCGGCGTCGCCAAGATGGACAAGGGCGAGGCAGGCGAGGTCTTCGACATGAACGGCAACCTCGGCGAGAACTACCTGTTCACCTCCGACGGCCTTTGGATACAGTCGCTTTTCAAGGACGGCCGCGGCGGCTATGAGACGCCGGACAAGGCGGTGAGGGGCATGAGCTTCGACGCAACTACCGCAGGCGGCGAATCCTTCGGAGGGTACTTCACTCTTGCCTCCGACGGGAAGGTCCGTCTTGTGGTCGGCGGCACCGATGCCCGGATACTCGATGTGACAGGGCTCGACTCCGTGAAGCGCATCTCCGGCACATTCAACTACACTGCCGCCGATTTCGCCGCCGCAGAGAAGGCTGTAAAGGAGAAAGCTGCGGCCACGACCAAGAAGAGCTCTTGCGTCGTAGCGAAGGCGGCAGTTCCGCCAGCCATCGACGGCAAAGGAACAGGCTTCGTCAACATCAAGGACGAGTCCAAGCTTTGCTCGGTCGAGGTAACGGAGGAATGGCGGCGCGACTTCCGCGTAGCGCTCTCCTACGACAACGAGAACCTCTATGTCGCCTGGCGCCACTGGCTGCCTGGAAGCTCGTTGCGCAACGCCGGTCAGGACTGGAAGCTGCTCTTCAAGACCGGCGACTGCGTCGACCTGATGCTTGGCCCGGAAAAGGGGAATAAGGGCGTTGGCGATCTTCGCCTCTTGATCTCCTCGATGGGCGGCAAGCCGGTCGCCGTGCTCTATCGCAAGAACGTGCCTGGCACGGCTGAGAAGGATCGCGTACCTTTCTCCTCGCCGTGGCGCACGATCTACTTCGACAAGGTTACGCAGGAGGACGGCGTCAAAGTCACCTTCGGCGACCACCTGGTCGAAGCGGCGATTCCGTGGAAGCTGCTCGGAATCGAGCCGAAGACAGGCTTGAAGCTGCGCGGTGACTTCGGCGTGCTTTCCGGCGACAACACCGGAACGGTCACTGTCCGGCGCAAATATTGGTCGAACGGCAACACCGGACTGGTTAACGACATCCCCGGCGAAGCCGATCTCGCGCCAGAGGCTTGGAGCGGGATCACCTTGGAGTAACGTGATTCCTGATCAACATCGCCCGCACCTATTTGGTAAACTCGCCCATGATGGGAAAAATTGTTATGGCACAGTCGCTAAATAGCGCTTTCAGAGGAAGGCGCCAAACAATAACCTCGCAGCATGACTTGTTGACCGCACCATCGCCCATTCCGCATCAAGCTTGGCGAATCCGCCGAGCGCCGCCAGACCGGCCATACGCTTGTAGAAGGCGGCCGGCATGGTTCCGTCCGCGCGCGGCGCGGCGTTGATCAGGTAGTTACCGTTCCATTTGCGGACCTGTTTCAGCCGGCCGAGGATATTCTCCATCGTCTGGTAGCGATCGCCGCCGCCATTCAACATCGGCTCAGGATGACTTCGCGCCCCGCGAATTCATCAGCACCAGCACCAGGTCCTGCAGCACCGGCGCCATCCATCCACCCTGCGCATCGCCTTTCACCCGGCCCAGCTCATACTTGCGGCCGGTCCGGGGGTCAAAACAGTGCGCCCGGTACACCGCCTCCGGCTCCAGTCCTTTCAGCCGCGGGCGTGTTGTCCAACTGGAGATCAACGTGGGAAAATAGATGATCCACAGGCGGTCGGGTATCCCGGCGCAATACGGCGCCCAGCAGTTGTCCGCAGTGGCGGCCGGCTCCACCCACTCCGGGTGCGGCCGGCACTCCCACCAGGGATACTGCTCCAGAATTCTTTTGCCGATACCCATCTGCCGGCCGCCCGGATACGCCAATGCGGATTTCCACGGCACCGTGTTCCAGCAGCCTCCGTGCGGGGACGCGCCGAACGGAATTTTTTCTGTTTCAAACGACCACACTCCATTGGCGCCGTAGGTATACCCGGCCGCACCGGACAGGAAATTGGACCAGAACAGGAATCGCTGCACATCCTCCCAGTTGCCGCCTAACATACCCTCGTAGCAGGTCTCTCCGTTCACCACCGGCATCCGCGGATGTTTCTGCAGCGCCGTAAACAGCATACTGGTATCGTCTTTAAGTGAATTATAACCGCTATGGCTGGTCTGGAACATGTCCACGTCAATGAGTGATTCATCCGTCACCTGATCGCGGCAGTCGGCCATGTAAGGCGGGTGCGTGGTGATTAACCTTTCAAACGGATCGAGCTGCCGCACATAACGCGTGATGCCGGTCCAGCCCTCTTTCTGCGCCGCTTTATCGGCCTCTCCGGTTTTCGACAGATACCACGGCATAGTCTGCTCGCCCGACATGCACCACATTACCGGATAGGCCGCGTACCGGGCCACCAGGTTCCGGTAGTGGTGACGCATGCGCTCCGGCCCCAGCTTGAGCAGATAATACCCCCAGCAGCCGACGATGCACGGCACCAGCCCGTGCGCCGCAAGGCCGGCGATCCGCTTGTCTGCGTGGTCAAAGTAGGCGGGATTGATCCGTTTAAACCCCTTTTCCCAGGCATACCCACCCTCGTTATGTGCCCGCTTATCGAATACATCCATGTCCGGCGGCAGCCCCACCACCATCTGGATAAGACTGAATCCCTTTTTCCGCCGATCACGCGCCGCCAGTAAAGCCGGCCGGCCAATCGAGCCGCTTGCTGGCCCCCAGCCACCAGGTATCGCCCAGCCAGAAAAACGGCGTGCCGTCGGCATGCCGCAGATAGCAGCGATCGGCACTCACCGTCAAAGGGCCGTGCCGGAACAGCGGATTTTTTCCGCGGTATGCCCTGACGTTCAATGTTCCGCTCCGGTCCGGTTCTCCGGCCACCTGAAAATGGTACGCACCGGCCTGCGGCGCGACAAACCGCACGCTCCACTTTTGCCCGCCGCGCCAGAAAGCGGGCACCCGCCAGGTGCGGCCCTGGTCGTTTAAGAATTCCACGTCGTACTCTACCCGGTTAAAAGGGTCACGGTGTTTCTGAGCCGGAACGAATGACCATTCAACCGGGACGTTTTGAATGCCGGAGAGTGTGGTTGTACTCATGCCTGGTCTTTCTCCTGTGAGGAAAACTGATAAGAAATCGCTTTTCCGGTGGCGCGGGCATGACCGCTGGGACCGGACTGAACGAGCGCTTTCATTGCGCAAACATAACTACTCAGGTGCCCGCCCGCAACGGGCGGTCACATGAGAGAATTGGCCCCAGCCAATCCTCTCGACACGAAGCATAGTCTACCCCCCTGCACAAGCGGAAACCCCAGCAAATCTGGCCCCAGCAAATCAACGAGTCAATCTGCCCGTCGCTATCGAGTCCGACAACCCCGCACGCCAGGCATCCTTGTAGAGCCCGATCTCGTCTGTTGGGATAGGTCGGAAGCCGATCTCGGCATACGGCGTGGCCTCGGGCTTGAGGCGTCCGTCAGCCTTCGCGGCGTCCACGAACCCGGGGTCCCGGTCCCCGCACTCGGCATTCGCCACCCGCTCGACGCTAGCGGCGCGTGCCCGGCGACAGCGGTAGAACCCATTACGCCGGACAACGTTGCTGCCGGGTGTCGTCGCCATGCCGGCCATCGCCGGATACCGGCTGAGATAGAGCGCATTGGTGAAGAAGTCCGATCCGTAGGAAGTCAGGTCGCCTTTCTTAATGAAGAGCTGCCAGATCTTGTTGCCCCCGTCCCATCCGCCGGTAACGCCCATGTCGCATTCAATGAACAGGTTGTTTTCGATCACGTTATCTCTTCCGTGGCGCATGTGAACCGCGCCCTTGTTTCCAAGGCCGCTGCGAATGAAAATGTTCCCGTAGACCAGCACGCCGCTGATCGTGTCGTCGAGCCGGATCGCCGCCTGGCCATCGCCAACCGCGCCGGGCTTGCGGCAGTCGGTGAAGCGATTGTGCCGGAAGACGATACCCCGATAGGTGAAATTGCCCCACATGTCCACGGCGCCCTGATCGTCCGATTCCTGCAGGGCGTTATGAACCTCGTTGTATTCAATGACATGATCGTTACCTTCCACACGCATCACACTGCTGGGGCAATCGAACATTTCGTTGTGGGCAGCGCGATTGCCGACGCCTTCGAGTTGGATGGCCGGCGTATAGGTCCGGCTGAGGCGTCCAAAGTCGTGAATCCGACAATTCTCCACGAAATGCCGGCCCGGCTTCAGGATCTCGCGATCCCCGCCGATTACTTCGGTGGCCCTGCAGCCGATGGCGCGGATGTCGCAGCTCAAAACACCGTTACCCTCGCCGCCGTGGATCAAGAAGCCGTTGCGGGCCAGGCGGCTGACGGTGCATCCGGCGATCAGCACGCGGCTGCAATTCGTGAGTACCAGGCCGTCGCAGCGCCCAAGATCGAAGGTCAGCCCTTCGATGCGGATGTTCGTGACGTTGGTCATTGTCACCATCGGCGCGGACAGCATGCCGAGTTCCACCGTGGCCGTCGCCAGGTCGGCCGGCGGATAGAGGTAGAGCACGCCGGCGGCACGGTCCAGATACCATTCACCCGGCTGGTCAAGCTCCTCCAGCAGGTTGAAAGCATAGTACCGGCCCTGGCGCACACCAGCCCCTTCCTCGCCTTCTCCGTATTCATAGGGCTCATTGCAAACCATCGTGCGGTTCTGGGGATCAATCCGGGTAACCGCCATGGAGCCATCGGCCCAATCGAAGCGAAAATAGCCGAAGAGCCAAACATCCGTGGCCTGTGTCCATCGCGCTTGTCGGTTGCCGCCACTGTCGCCATAATGGAAGATCGCAGGCTTGCCCGCCTTCTTGTCACCCGACGCGACAACACTGCCCATCCCAGTGAATCCTGTATTTGGCCAGCGCGCCAGCGTCATCGGCTTGCCGTTGACAAACACCTCGACAGTCGGCGGAGGCGGCGGCATCCCGAAACCGCGTGGCGCAATCCGGCCATAGTCGTCTATGCCCAGTGCGCGCAAGTCGCACTGCCACACCTTGCCGCGCGACTCTTCAGGCAGCCGCGCCAGGATACCCGCATTGGTGACGGTCTGAAACCCAGTGAGGCGCCGCCCTCCGTAGAACACGGATTTCCCGGGCTGGACAGCGCGGTAAACGACCGGGCCGGTCTCCGTGCCCGAGTCTTCGGCCGACAGCTGCAAAGCCGCAGTCAGAGGATACTCGCCGGGCTGCACGTTGACCGCGATGGCCCGGTGTTCCCCGCGCGCCCGCAGGCCGCGCACCAGGTCCCGTGCGCGGGTCAGACCGGCCACCGGCGTCGCTCGCGCGCCGGCGTTCCTGTCGTTGCCGTTCGGCGCCACAAAGAATTCCGCGGCGAATTTTGTCACCGGCGGGACAACCGCGTGGGGCTCCGCCGTGTTTGCCCCCTCAGCCCCATCCACGCGGGCCGTCGACGCAATTGCGCACGCCACCATCAGACATAGAGTTTTAATGGACCACCACATCCTTGCGCCGTGCTTCCGGCGAGACTCTGAGTTGTTCCAGTTTACCGTTGCGATAGACGCACTCCACGGTTGTGTTCTTCGGCGCGTGAAGTTTGAAGGCGACATCCCAGTCTTTCGGCCAGGCGGGCAGGACGTAAATCTTGTCGCCCTCGTATTGAACGCACATGCGCTGGAGGGCGCACATCATCACGGTGCCGTGATCCTGATCTGGGGTCCAGTCAAACACCCCCCACATCGCCGGGAAACGGAAACCGGGGGAGGTGCGGGAGGCGCTCGCTACCACACCCCCGCGGGCCTCATCGGTCAGACCGAGTAGCGCGGCTTGGATGGAGTTCTGCTGCCAGCCGCCGTTGTCACGATGGCGACGGCGCTGGAAGGTGGCTTTGCCGATGTCGAGGGCGTTGCTGCCGGCGGCAAGCGTGCAAAGCCGGTAGGGGAAGACGGCGTATAGCTCCGGGTTTTCGCCGTTGTTTTTCCGGTCAAACTTCTCGGCGGGCAGGAGGAACTTGCTGCCGGTCTTGTCATCCGTGGCGAGCGGGAGGGGCGGCAGATCGTCGAGCGTCTTCTGCCAGCGCGTTTTCAGGGTCTTGTTGCAGTCGAGTTGTCGCAGTCGAGGAATAATGTAGCGCAGGCCGGCAATCTCGGGCAACGGGTTGGCGCAATCCCACCAGGTCTCCAGCGACTGCGCCGGGTGGAAGAGGATTTTGCCATCCGCGCCGCGCATCCAGTGCTGGTCGAAAAACGCGAGGATTTCCGCGGCGAAGGGAATCAGCGTGGTGTCGCGGAACTTCGCATCCTGGGTCAGGTCGTAGTAATCAAGCATCAGGGCGACCATTTCGATGCCGCCCTGCCAGTGGCGGCGGATGTACTCGTTGTCGGTCAGGCCGTCAGGTTTGCCGGCGCGGTTCGTGCCGTAGCCGACTTGTCCCTGGTCGAGATAGTTTCCCCAAAAGGACATGGTCTCCGGGAAAAATGCGCCGTCGTGGCCATAGTAAGCTTTCGTCGCGAGTTTGCGGGCCGGCAGCGCCTTCAGATACATAGCGAAGAAGGGCCGCATCAGATCAAAGTCGCCGGCGGTCAGCATGGACCAGTAAGGCAGCCGCGTGTTCTGGTGCCAATAGCCGCCGCCCCAGTTGCGGTAATCGGCGTCGTATTTGTTATCCACGACGAAGATCGAGCCGTTGAACTTGATCGGGAATGCGCCGCGTCCGCCGCAGGCGTTCATCCAGCGCTGGAGCGTATAGCCGCGCGTGAGCGTCTCCGCGTCCGATCTGCCGCGCTCCGGCGGCCCGAACGCGAATATCCAGCTCCGGGTCCAGAACTCCTGCCACCATTGCCGGTGTTCCCGTTCGCGGCGCGCGATGGGCTGTTTGTCAATCGCCTCCGCCTGTTTCTCCAGCGCCGCCAGCCACTGCTCAGGCGTGTCGGTGATTTGCGTCAAGACATGTATCTTCAACGCCACTTCCCGCGCCGGCTTGACGGCTTTCAGCTCCGTGTCGGAGACAGGCGCAAAGTTCTCTCCCCGCATGATTCCACCCGCCGTGCGGTTGAGAATCGGATCGGTTTCCTCTTGGGATATGGCCTCGTTCCGCTGGAGTTTCAGGCTCGGCAGCCACGGTGATTCCACGTTGCGGTGATACCAGCCGATCTGTTTCGGCGTTCGCGGCAGGAGGGTGTCCGGATAGCTGAAAGCCTCGAGTGAGGTGTAGGCCGTGGCAAAGTATTCGTTTTCGCCGCTTTTCGGCACGCCGAGCGCCCGCTTTTCCTTCCTCCACGGTTCGAGCGTCGCAGTGGCGCTGATGGGCTTTCCGGTCAAGGATGCCGCGTCCACCTGGACGACCGGGTGATTCGCATCCACCCAGACACTGACTGTGGTGTTCTGATCCCTGATCTCAATCAAACCTTCGCCCAGTTTCAGTTCCCAGCGGAAACTCGCTTTCGGATCCAACGCGGGCTGAAACTTGATGCGTACCTTGTTCAGCTTCAGCAACCGCCCGCTCTCATCCCACGCATCGGTCTTGCCAAGAAAGAAACAGAGATCGCCCGACGGTTCGACCCAGACATTCAGCCCGATGTCGCCATTGCCAATGGGCATCGAGCCTCTGGCATCGGCGCTGGGCGAATCCCAGACGACGTTGTACTTTTCCACCGTGGTGATGGCGATCGGCGCGCCCGGCGCCGCGGGCGCCGCCGTGTTTGTCCCCTCAGCCCCATCCACGCGGGCCGTCGGCACCTGCTTGACGCCCGCGCCCGTGGCCTTCACCTGCAGACTCCAGCCGCCGCCGCCCTGCGTGACGCGGAAGAGCAGGACGTTCTTGCCCTTGACGAGATCCACGTCCGCCTGGTCCTGGTCCGCCGTGAGCGCGCGCATGGCGTTGTTGCGAAACACGTTCTTGCCGTTTACGAACACGGCCAGCCCATCGTCCGAGCCCATGGACAGGTGGATCTTGCCATCCGCCTCGGCATCGAGGATCACGCGCGCATAGACCACCGAGTGCTCGACCGGCAGTCCCGCCGCCTGGTTGGCCTGCCTAAGTTCGATCATCCCGTTGGCGTCGAGCCAGGCGCCCTTGCGCCACTCCACCTTGTCCTTCTCGGCCTCGATCTCGGGGGCATAGGCCTTGTCGAACTCGGCTTCGGCCCAGGGATAGGCCGGGGACAGATCCACCGTGGTGATGGCGATCGGCGGCCAGCGCGGCGCTGCCGGCCACGAGCATAACCGTCATACATACTGTCAGAATTCGACCTGTGTTCATACGTATCTCCTCGTTGTGTGCTTGTGTTGGGTCGTCAGGGCGCGACGAGCGCCCGGCGATCCTTTCCATCATACCGGCCGCCTACTTCTCCGCCACCTGGTAACACACTATTGTCGTGTCGCCGCGGACGTAGAGCCGGCCGTTGGCGATGGTCGGTTGCTGGGGGTAGCCTAGCTTGATTTTGGTCGCCACGCGGCCCAGTTCCTTGAAACCGGTCTGGTTGGCCTCCGCCAATACCAGGTCGCCTTTCTTCGTGAGCGCGAAGATCAGCCCGTCGGCGACGATCAACTGCTGGTCCATGCCCCAGTCGCCGCCGGCCTGCTCCCACAGCAGCCGGCCGTCATCGAGGCTGGTGCATTGCAGCGACCTTCGGCCGAACCCGTAGACCGCGCCGCTCAGCACCGCCACGGTGTGATACATGTTGACCTGGTTCTTCTCGCTGCGGTAGAGCTGCCGGGTGCGCACCTTGCCGTCGGAATCCTCCGCGGTGAAGACCAGCGTCTTGGGCAGATAGTAGGTTCCTTCCCGCAAGAAGACCGTAACCGCGCGGCGCTTCGATTCGCATCGCGACGCCTGCTGAGCCCGCTCAAGCGTGGCAAAAGGTTCTTCAGTGTCCCGGGGTTGGAGTCGGCGCCTGTCGGCGCCACAAAATACTCATTCATGTTTTCTGTCTCTCTTTCTCTTGGTGAACCGCCGCTTCAGTCCGCCAGCGTCACCTTGAAGATCTTGGCACCGAACTCCGACACGTCCTTCCAATCCGCATGCAGGAGATGCAACGTGCCGCTGTCGACGAATTCCACCGGCTGGCCGCTGCGCAGGTCCACGACCGACGCCACCCGGTAGCCGTTGTTCTGCACAACCAGGTGCTCCTCTGACGGCGCGGTGGTGACCAAGATGTAGTGGCAACGCGAGTCTTTGCGGGATACCGTGACGGATCCATAGGCGCCTTTGTTGAACCAGCCCGGGTTGAATGCCGAACCTTCCCCGCCCATGGTGTCGTAGATGGCCTCCCCCGCCCACGCCAGGAACCGGCCCGTGTTCTCGATCATGGGGGCAAAACAGGCGGGAAGCGTGCCGTCAATCATCGGTCCGATGCCTAACGCGAAGTTCCACTGCCGCCGCTGCCCCAGCGAAGATACCATCTGCTTGACCAGATAGGTTGGGTCTTTCACATGGGATAACTCCTGATAGAACGCGTCCTCCCGACCCAGATACCACCACCCGCCGGCCTCGGGGATATCCTCGTTGAAGTCGCGGATGGGGTTCATCATCCCCCACTCCGGGTGCTGCTTCACCAGCCCGGTCGGCCGGCTGTAGTCGGGGTCGGCCGGGCCGCTGAGGAACTCGGTCGTGCCGAAGTCCACGCTGGGAGTCAGCCCCCACCCGGACTCGTTGTTGTGAATCACCACGCCCTGCGGCAGGCGCGTGCGGACGAGGTGGCCCATGTCCGGGGTGTAGTTGCCGTCGAACCAGAACCCGCCGATCTTCTCGCCGTGCCGGTCGACGATTTCATTGATCATCTGCAAGGCGACCGTATTGATATCGGCCTGGCTGCCGAACTGCTCGTTTGCATGCCCGCTGTCCTGGCTGTATCGGTTGAAATTCGCGTACAGCAAGAGGTGAAGCCCCTGCTTGTCGCACGCGTTCACCAGCGACCCCAAATAGTCCTTGGCGGCTATCCATTTGAACCTGGACTCCTTGGTTGGATAATTGACGAAATAGCCGAACGGATGCCACGGAGTATAGATCACATAGCGCGCTCCGGCCTTCTTGACCACGGCGACCATGTTGGCCGCGATGGCATCGGGGTCCTTCGCCGCCGCCTCGAATTCTGCCATCGTGTTGTAGCGGAGCGGCCCGGTGTAGCCCTCGCTGCCGGTGATCATTCCCCAACTGAAAAACAGCCCGAAGCGGGCCGGTGCATACCAGGCGTCCACGCGCCGCTGGCGTACCTGGTATTCATTGCGTACAGGCGGCAGCGTTGTCGGTGAGCCTGTGAGTTCGTTCACGTTGTCGCCTTTCTGTAAAACACCAACCGGCTAGGAGCCTGTCGGGTTAAAGCATTGTGTACTGCGGATAACACTATTGTATATACTGGGACACGCACAACGCAATGAAGAGGCATCGCTGCCGGCTGAGCCCGCTCAAGCGTGGCAAAAGGCTTCTTCAGTGTCCCGGGGTTGGAGTCGGCGCCTGTCGGCGCCACGTAGTAGCTCGCGGCTTGCGTCACGCGCACGCCGCTGGCCGCCGCCATCGCCGCCGCGGAACCCATTGTCGTCGGGTGTTTCTTCATAGTGTAATGAGCGTCCCCTATTTTCCCCTATTTTCCAAAAGGGAGACCTAGCGCCTCGGCTGGCGCGACCGTCACGGCCAACGCGGAGACGGCCGGCTGAGTCTCGCTGCTTCCGATGGTCAGCGTCTCGTTCTCCCGGACGGCCTTCTCCATCTGCTCTCCGTCCAGCGTGTATTCGATCCTGAGCTGCTTCACGGTGCCGGAGGCCGGATCGCTGAAGTTGCCGTTGCTGGCCACCACGGCCAGCCCGTCGGCCGTCGCCATGCCCTTGACCTTCTCGGTGACGTCGGCGATCCTCGCGCTCTGCAGGTCGCCGTAGACGGCCCTGACGATGATCAGCGCCGGCGCGGCCTTCGCAGTTGCCGGCTGGTCTTTCGCCTCGGTCGCTTCGGCGACATCGCCGTGGGTGACCTCGAAGGTGACCGGTTGCGGCGGGGCTTTCGCAGGCGCCGGCTGGTCTTTCGGCTGGACCTCCGGCGTCTTCGGCTCGGTCGCCTCGGGGGCGGCGGGCTTCGGCGCGCAGACGGCCGGCTGCGTCTTGCCCGGCTGGCTGCTCGGTTTCCTGGAAGGCGTCGCCGGCTTCTGGAAAACGACGTAAAGCCCGATGCCCGCCAGCGCGACGAACACGATGCCGATGATGACCGGCGTCGGTTTGATCGGCTTCGCGTGGGTCTTCCGCGTGTGTTCCAGCCGTCCCCGCAAACTGCTCTTCTTCTGCTCAGGCATCGGAGTTCCTCTCCTTCTGTCAATGACTGAAGAGGAATTTGCTGTCTTCATAAGAGACTATAGGGGTTGGCCGTCGGTCCACAGTTCAGCCTCGCTGAAGGGCAGATCATCAGGTTGCTTGCCCGGCTCACGGGAACGTGATCTCGCCCCAGTTCGC
>Ga0210003_1000903_pt1 | contig 26543 bp, 20 predicted proteins | sample LantaG_FD_182804 | JGI IMG/M metagenome (GOLD analysis project Ga0210003, IMG submission 182804) | Deep subsurface microbial communities from Baltic Sea to uncover new lineages of life (NeLLi) - Landsort_02402 metaG (SPAdes) (version 2) | ecosystem: Environmental > Aquatic > Marine > Oceanic >... | reverse complement strand
TTGTTCAGCATATCTTTCATAGCATTTGCAACTTCCGGTGATGGATGTGATGGTTGTAAAAGAACTGCAGTACTCAAAGACCGTTGAGAGCTCAATGAATAGAGCACATAACCAATCGCTCCACCTGCCCGCTATTCCGCTGTGCTTCATTGCGGCAGGTGAGCTTGGTCGTTAGGCTGAGAATTAAAATGGAGTTGAAATTGTGTGGGTAAAATAAAATTCTAGGGACACTATAGTTAATTGGGAAAAAGTTCTGAATACTTCCTAGGAATTCTTAATTTGGAATTAAGTTAATGTCCCCAGAACTCTCAATTTAATCAAGCCTTTCAGTAAAAAAGACGTATTATTTTGTATTTTATCTCAAATATTTCTTGAAATATTGCAATAACTTTTGATAATATCTGTTTAAGCGGCAATATTTTCTGCAGAATACTGACGTTAAAAAGATGATGGTGAGGACAAAACTGTTTATATTTATTACGTTATTCTCTGTATTGATAAATCAAGATAACTCAATAGGAAGAGATAAATGCCGTATTTGCACAAGCAAAGCGGCTGTATAATATATGTTATGTATTGTGAAATAGGAGTTATACTTTGTTTAAATTGATAAGTTATATTAACAGTATTATAAATAAGTATAAGAAGGCCAAAATCAAAGCAGTTCATGAAGAAGATTTATTTATGATATTAGATGATCTTGATTTAATTGATAAAATTAAGAATTGTGAATATAAGTGTGAATATTGTAATAAAACCATAACAATGGAAACTCTTTGGGGTATGTGTAAAAAAGACAATAAAATACGATTAATATGCTCAGACTATGATTGTTTAAATAAACTTCAAAATGAGTAGGCAATTAATATGGACATCTTAAAGAACATATTAGCTATCATTGGTGGTTTAACAATATTTTTAACATTTATAAAACTAATTTTCGAATTGATACCAAATTTAAAAGGTATTAAAGCACAGATATGGTCTGCGATATCAAAACATTTTAAACATAAAAAACTAGAAAAACAGGCAATCGCTAGTAATATTGAAAGCGTTGTAAACTCTGTAGTTACAGAAATCAAGAATGAACTTCCTGCTGGTTGGATAAGAAAAATGTCAATTGAATGGGTGAATGAAAAAAACTATAAAAAGTTGGAAGAAAACGACACAATAATAAGAATGAGACCATTAGCTAGCCAAGATTTAAATTTAATGAACGGCGTTTTTTTCTATTTTACGAAGGTTCTATTCCCAGGTACAAAAGAAGCGATCCCAGAAACAATGAGGAAATCTGCTGTTTTACAGATATAAAGAAGAACTTTAAATAAGAAGTATCCATACGTTTTAAAAAAATTTGAAAATCAATTTATTGAGGCAGCAATCAAATTAGATAGCACTGTTTCAGAATATATTGGGAAGTTTGATAATATTGATCAAAAATGTTTCTTTACTAGTACTTTTTTACGTGAAGCTAATAATTTAGCAGATAAAGTTAGATATACTGAACTCAGAACAAGATTGGAAGATGAATTGAAGAACATACTTTCACATATACAGAATTTTCTTTCAATGTTACCAAATGTGCCTGATGAGTTATGGTATAGAATAGGTAAAGCTAACAGCTATGGCTTCCTATTAGTAGCTCGACCATCCCACTCCACAACCAAATCATATATAAGAAGAACAAATGAACATTATTCAAGAGGTTGTAAATGGCAAGGACTTTTCCCATAGTGAGGGACAGGACTTTTCCCATCGCTTTGGTAAGCAGATTTCCCATTTTTCAGTGAGCCGGAAATGATCATATGGAATCTTTTAACGGCAGGTTCAAAGTTGAGAACCGTTTGATTTTCTGGGAACTGGATGATATTACAGAATTAAAAAAGGTTGTAGACAAGAGGATATGGTATCATAATTTTGTTCGCAGACATTCGACGCTTGGAAACAAGTCGCCGATAAAATATTTAAAAGAGAAGGGTAAATTATCCCTCTGAGATGTTAGCGAAAATTAGCCTCAAAACTGGTTCGAAAAATGGGGGTCATATCCAAAGCGGGTTAGATAAGAAGAATAATGTTAATAGATATCCAATAAAAACAATGCTTGTAATGCAAGGGAGAGAAGTGTTTCAAATCGATTTATTTGTTTTGAGTACCCCAAGTTAATAGGTGGGTTCTGGAATCTCGAAGGATTCAATTTTTTCCCGTTTTATTTTCGGGTTAGTGGTTTCTTATCATACCTTTCTCGCTCCTTTTCTGCTTTAGTTTTTCTCTTCAGTCCACGTAAAGCTTTGCTGAGTCTTTTAATTCCTTCCTTAATAGATGCTCCTTTTTCATACGTGAAGTTAAATCGTAAAAATTCTCCTCCCTTTCCTTCTGTATAACAAGTTTCTCCTGGAATAAAAGCCACTCTCTCGTAAGAAGCTTTCCGTAAGAGATCTACGGAATTGAATCCTTCCTTCAACTTGCACCAGAGATAAAATCCTCCTTCTGGTTTGTTACAACCCATGAAAGGAGAACAGTATTTCTTTAAGGCAGATATCATTGTGTCTCTTTTTTGAATATGAACTCCTTGGGCCTTTCTTACATGCTTTTCCAGTAGCCCTTTTCTGCAAAATTCGTGGACTGCCCATTGCCCTAACGCATTACTATGAAGGTCTATAAGCTGCTTCATCTGTTTCAACCGTTCAAGTATTTGCTGAGGAGCAATTATCCAGCCTATTCTCAGTCCAGGAAAAAGAATCTTAGAAAAAGTACTTACATAAATTACATAATTATGCTTATCTAATACCTTTAGAGAAGGAGGCGGCTTTCTTTCATAATAAAGATTACTGTAGGCATCATCCTCTATTAAGGAAACTTGGAATTTATAGGCCAAATACAATAGCCTATTCCTTCTTTCCAAACTAAGAACAGCTCCACTTGGATTTTGGAATGTAGGCAGGGTATAAATAAATTTAGTACTCTGTCGGGAAAGAAAATTTTCTAAAATATCAACTCTCATCCCATTTTCATCCATGCGAATGCTAAAAATATTTGCTCTGACTGATTTAAACACTTGAAGAGCACCAAGATACGTCGGGCTTTTCACAGCTATCACATCTCCTGGATCCAAGAATGTTTCAGTAAGAAGATATATGGCCTGCTGAGAACCGATTGTGATAAGCACTTCATTAGGACTTGTCGATTTGCCTTCTAGATTCATCCAATGAGCAAGCATTTCCCGCAATGGATAATGCCCTCCGGAAGGCAAACGTTGAAGAATCTCTTTCCCCTTTTTTCCTAAAAGGTCAGGAATGATTCCATGAAATTCTTCTACAGGAAGACTTTCAGGGGCAGGAACTCCGCTTGCAAAAGATATGATATTTTCACGAGAACAAAAATCAATAATATCTTTAAATAATGAATCAATTATGGTTGGTTTGGGAAAAACAGTAAGTTCGGACCAATAAAAAGGCTGTGAGATTTCACGTTCTTTTCCTATGAACTCTTTTCCTTTAACTAAACTCCCTCTCCCTACATGGGATTCAATAAACCCCTCTGCCACCAACTCATTATAAGCCGCAACGACTGTATTGCGATTTACGCCTTGTATGCGGGCTGATTCTCTGGAAGGTTGAAATCTGCTTCCCTCAGATAATGAATTACTAAGAATCATCTCCTGAATCTGCCTTTTTATTTGAAGGTAGAGAGGAATTCGACTTTTTCGATCCAGATGGATTTTGTTTGACATTTCTACTGGATTAATCTAATTTTTCATTCCGCTAATTTTAATAGGTTATTGATTTCTACAAACTCTTATACTAATCTTATGGTTTCATATGGCGGATAAGGAAAAAAGGAGGCTACCAGAAATGAATGGAATTATGAAAAGAATCGACTTATCAATGAAAATGTTATTCGTGACTATTCTTCTAATCATATCAATGATATCAGCCTATGCCTTACCAAAAGAAATAGGTAAAAGGCCGCTCATTGCAAAATATAAAAAATGGTTAGGAGAAGAAGTCATATACATTATTACTTCGAAAGAAAAAGAAGTCTTTCTCAAACTCAAAACTGACAGAGAAAAAGATGTATTCATTGAAGCTTTTTGGAAACAAAGAGATCCTAATCCTCTTACAGAAAGCAATGAGTTTAAAGATGAGCATTACAGAAGAATCGAGTATGCAAATCTTCATTTTGGAAGGATGTCACCTCTTCCTGGTTGGAAAACAGATAGAGGAAGGATTTATATCACCATAGGCCCACCAGTTTCTACTCAGATGTACGAGAACCTCTCTTCAATCTACCCCACCATTGTATGGAATTATCATGGGATGAGCAAACACAGGCTGCCAGATGTATTTAACATCGTCTTTTTTAAGAAACGTGGCACAGGAGATTATCGATTATATAGTCCAAGTATGGATGGCCCCCAAAGCCTTGTGGCGTATACTTCTTCGGGTCAAATAGACTCCGATTCAGCCTTTAAAGAGATTCAATCTATGGCGCCTGCATTGGCCAGCGTTTCCCTTTCTTTACTTCCAGGTGAATTGGTATATAGCGAGATGCCTTCTATTGCTTCAGACATATTGCTCTTTGAAATAAACTCTACACCTCAGAAAACTGTTAAAGATGAATACGCTAAAAAGTTTTTACTATATAAAGATATTGTTGAATTAGAGTATTCGGTAAACTATATAGAAAATGATTCTTTAGTTCATGTTTTCAAAGATAAATCTGGAATTTATTTTGTCCATTATCTTGTAGAATTGAGTAAATTTTCTGTGAATCTCTATGAAGATAAGTATTTTACCAGATTGTTACTAAATGGGAACATCTCAGACCACAAAGGAAATACGATATTTCAGTACGAAAGGTCTATTCCTGTTGAATTCGACCAGGAAAAGTTCAACAATATAAAAACAAAAAAATATAGCTTTCACGATGTATTCCCTTTAGTTGAAGGGAGTTACAAATTTAATCTCTTAGTAAAGAATGAGGCTTCAAAAGAATTCACCTTTATTGAAAAGGATATAACAATTTCACAGGATTCATCGTTAAGCATGAGCGATCTCATCTTAGCATATAGTGAAGAGAAGGATTTATCTAAGAAAAAAAAGGCTTTTAAAGTACAAGATTTTCAGCTCTATCCTTCTCCTAGAAATAACTTCGTTCCCAAAGATGACCTCGTCCTTCTCTTTCAAATTTTTGGTCTTTCAGAAGAAACTAAAGAGAAAGGATCATTTGAGATTGCGATTTATAAAGGAGAAGAGAAATTCCGCTCTCGACAGAAAGCATTACGAGAATATGACTCTTTGGATTTCTTTATGGAAAAGTTTTCCCTGGTGGATTTTCCGCCCGCTTATTACAAAATGAGAGTAGCTCTGTTGGATCAAGATAAAAATGAAGTCCTTTTTAAAGAAAATTGGTTCTCCATATCTCCCGTTATCACATTGCCACGACCTTGGATTAATTCTATAGTACATAATTCCTCAGATGATCCTGGCTATTTCTATGTGCTTGGCAGTCAACTTTTCAAAAAAAAAGAATATAAGAGAGCTAGAATTCTTTTAGAAAGAGCATATCGGCGTTATCCAGCGTCTCTCCAATTCGCTCTGGGATTCAGTAATGTTCTTTTTATCCTGAAAGAATATAAGCCTATTGTAGAAATATTAGCGCCGTTCTTGATAAAGAAAAATTTTGAAGTTTTAGAACTCATAGCAAGATCGCATCACTCATTAGGCAAGTTTAACAAAGCCGTCTCTCTCTACAAAGAGTATATCTCCCACTATGGAGCAAACTATTTTGTTCTTGCTTTACTGGGAGATTGTTACTACCAGATAGGCAATAAAAAAGAAGCCCTTAAAGCCTGGGAAAAATCATTGGAACTGAATCCTAACCAGGCAGAAATAAAGAAATTAGTGAATTCAATTAAACAGTAAAGAAATAGAGACGAGTTAGATTAATCGGTTCTCTTCCATATTGAAATTCCCCCGAAAAAATGGATACCTGTAGGTATGTCAGACCCTCCTGGACACATTGTGTTATTTTGTAAGCTATAGGGCTTCACAAAACTCTAAGGATTAAGGATTGAAGTTGGGTAAGAAAGATTTGATGAAGCGGATCTTATCTTTCATGTTATTTTTGGCTGCTGTGAGAGCGACGAGCAACACAGTGATATGAGCAATGGTGACATAATTTGAGATAGCATTAAAGCCAATGACAGGAGGATTTTGCATGCAGATATTAAGGAGTCTTGAGAAGACTCTCTCTGAACCAGAACGGAGTTTAATATCAGTTTTGAAGGAGGTAGAACCGTAGTCGATTTCGCTTCTGATGTCTTGGTCGATACGGATATAGACATAACAACCTTTTTGAGAGAAGAACTTTGGATGTAAGGCAGGACAGACGATGAATTGCTTAACATATTTTTTTGAATGGTGGAGAGGACATACCCATTTGCGCCGCCATCCATTTTGTTTTTTATCGTAGAATGAGCCTCGGTTTAGCATTTCGAGTTGAGCTAGGCAAATTGGGTTACCATTTTTTGAGAACTGGAGTGTTGAAGGATTGCGAGTATTACGAGGGTTGCGAGAGATACGAGGTTTAGCCTTTAGATCTTTGATAATATATTTAAGGATAGCGCTTGTATCGTAGATCCCATCGCCCATAACTGCTTTAATCTTGAGGTGGAATTCATCTTGTATGAGTTTGAAAACAGGGATGAACATGAGCGATTCGTGGACAACATCAGCAGGTTTTGTGATTTGCCAGATAGGTAGTTCTTCTTTGGCATCGATTACGACATGATCTCTGAAGCCCCAGAAGTAGTGAATTTTCTTCTTATTAGGGGTGGGATAAATGACCATTATTCCGAGACGGGCATCCGGTGAGCCTTTAGGGATGCGTGTCTTTGAGAAACGGTTTTTCACAATGGTTTTGAGATTATTTTCTTTAACATGAGCTAGGATAGGACAGGAATCAATTGAGAGGTATTCTCCTGTGATAATATCGAGATGGATGAGGTTGTGGATGAGTAGGATGAGGATTTTTTGCAGCGCTCTATTAGGCATATTTTTGAGGAAAGAGGAAAACCTTTCCATACTTGGCAGAGGTTTTAGGATGTTGAAACCGCAACGGATAGCTGCAGACGGATTGTCTTTTAACTCCGTAACTAATTCTGTTAAGGTAGGAAATCCTTTGAGATTTTTAAATATAATTGATCGCAGGAGGCTTTGGCGGGAGAAAGGTTTTCTACCGGTGGAAGGGTAAATGTCTAGATGTGAAGCATCGAGATTAGCGAAGAGGGTTTTGAAATTTTCGAGAGGGTTGACATCGAGGAATGATTCAATGGAAAGGAGTAAAGATTGCTGATCCATAGCCACCTTCCCTTAGGATGGAGTTTTGTGAAGGTCGTAAGATTCACTGGGAATGATAGTAAAAATTTGGAGAGATTAGAAGGGGGAGGAGGGCAGAGGAGAAAATGAGTTAATTATTTTTTATTCAATGAGATAATTTAATATTTGAAGTGATGAAAAAAGAGGGTTTCACAAAACTATTAGGTATTTGGAGTGAAGAATTTTCTGCCCTCCTCCCCCCTTTTGAGGGCATGGTTTTGGGCAAAAAAACGAGCATTTTGAATAAACATGCTTTGTAACTACTTGATTATAAAAAATTTACGCGTAGGAGGTTAGTTGGATTTTTAGCCCTTCTGTAACTTGTTGATATTAAATATGTTACGAGTTTTGTGAAGGGCTCTTGTAAGCTACAAAAAGGAGGTGAAACATATGCACAAAGAAGTCAGAGAGGCATTCAGGGTCCAATTCAAATGGTCAGTTCTAGAATATGCCAAAGGTTGTCGTACTGTGGCCAAGGCTTGTCGTGAATTCGAAGTACCAAGGTCAACGTTCTATGGTTGGAAGAAAGCGTACGATAAAGAAGGAAAGGCTGGTTTGGCCAGAAAAAAACTTATCGCGCGAAACCATCCTAGAAGCTTAACCAAAGATGTTGTTGATAAGATCCTTGATCTTAGACAGACTTATAAACTTGGGCCTGAGAGAATCACCTGGTACCTGGAACGTTATCATGGAATTAAAACATCCGTATCCAGCGTCTACCGTACTCTCGTTCGAAACGGAATGAGGCGTTTGCCTAAGACAGCACCCCGCCGTGCTATTCACACGCGACGTTACTCCAAAGAGGTTCCCGGTCATCATATCCAGGTTGATGTCAAATTTGTCTCTTTGAGGAATTTTGATGGCAATAGAGTCAGACGCTTTCAATATACAGCTATTGATGATGCCACTCGTATCAGAGCATTGAAAATCTATCCGCGTCACAATCAGGTAAATGCCATTAAGTTCATTGATTATGTGATTGAAAAATTCCCCTTTCGCATTCATACGATTAGAACTGACCGAGGCCATGAGTTTCAAGCCCAATTTCATTGGCATGTCGAGGATAAGTGGATGAGGCACGTCTATATTAAAGCTCGATCTCCACAGCTCAACGGAAAGGTTGAAAGATCTCATCGAACGGATCAGGAAGAATTTTATCAATTGTTGACATATACGGATGATGTGGACTTAAATAAGAAATTAGCAGAGTGGGAAAGGTTTTACAATCTTGATCGTCCGCACGGAGCGTTCAAAGGCAAAACGCCTTATGAAGCATTGAGGAATAGCTTAAAATAATTAGGATTTTGTCCAAGAGGGTATGAAATATTACAGCCCGGCCCTTCCAAGGGCTGGGCCGAGATGATCCGCAAGGTTTATGAAGTTGACCCGATGCTCTGTCCCTAGTGCGGGGGCACGATGAAGGTCATCGCCTTCCTTACCGACTAATCCGTAGTGGACAGGATCATCAATCACCTCAAACTGACCTTCGTGGCATCGAAGCCTCCTCCACCTCGCTTCGCCTATCAAGAAGTTCTGATCGCCGCCGAGACTTCGACTGAGTATTTTTCATGATTCTTGCTTTAACCGGAGGAGAGGCCTGGGGGATTTCAAGCGCCTTTTGGCTTTCCTTCGTCTTCCTAGCCCGCTTTCCGCTTTTTTTTTGCTCAACTTGACATCTCCCAGCATCATCTTTTATCATACATGATGATGAGACGAGGCAAAAGTGGTGCGTGTTCGCTCATTCAGCCAGCGCAGCAGAAAAGCAATTTCTTATCTTTTTCAAGAGGCCAAATCGCAAGCACATACGGCCAGAATTGCCAGCAGTACAAAAAGGAAATTTTTATCCTTCGGTTCAAAGCTATGGGTGGGATAATAATGAAAAGCACCTCAAAGAGTTGGAACATGATGATATTAAGTATAATCCAGAATTCACAGCTCATTTTGGAGGACCAATCATAAAAGAAAAACTATTCTTCTTTCTGGCTGGAAGCTATACAGAAAGAATATCATTGGTTTTTGAGGTTCCTGTCGCAACATTGTGGAAAATGCTTCACTTTCAGCTTAAATCGGATTGGATTTTAAACACAAAAAATACTGTATCGTTTATGGTTAATTACGATCCCTTCAAGCATGAGAATCTAGGATTTCGTAAAGGAGAGAACTAAGATGAAAAAATCTGTTATTATCTTTCTGATTTTATGTTCTTGGATTATGTCTGAGTCTATGTATGGAGAGTCTCGCAAAAGCAAGTTAAATTTAAAAGTTTCGAACATCCAAGATGAACAAAAGCCTATCATTCCAATGTCCTTAGATGATGCATTAGCCCAAAAAATATTGCCAGGACGAATGCCCATAGATGTTGCGCCGAATGGAGAATGGGTTGCCTATACTTTACAAGATCCAGGTGTCACTCTCCCAGGAAAGGGATGGTCTTGTTTTTCTCCTACTGGAGCCTCTTCTGAAACTCTTGGCTGTGAAGTTTGGATCACGAATTTTAGGAGCGGGAAGTCACAAAAAATTTCTGGTGATAAAGGAACAAGCTGGGGCCCACGTTGGTCGCCAGATAGTCGACATCTCGCTTTTTTTTCGGATTATGCTGGCAAAGTCCAACTATGTGTCTGGGATAACTTTAAACATCAAGCAAAAGCGGTTTCGGAAATTCCGACTCGAGCCTTTTTTGGCTTCGAAGTTCCCTCCTGGACTCCAGATGGAAAGAGAATTTTAACAAAAATCCTTCCTGAGGGAGTAGAACATGAAAGATGGTCTGAAAATGAGTCAATATCTCAAGGGATAAATAAACAAATTCAAGATGATAAACCTCAGGTAAAGGTTTTTCAATCTCCTCTTAAATTAGAGGGAGAATCAGATAAAGACAAACTCGAGAATTCGGGCCCTCTGGGAGGAAAGAATAATCTCTCGGCGGACATTGCCTTGATTGACCTTGAAACAGGGAATATCAATCGCGTTGCAAAATCAGTCCTCTCCTACGGTTATTGGATTTCACCAGACGGGCGGTATGTAGCTTATATGAAATGGCAAAAAACTTTGCCAAACACTCAGCAGAGCATTTTTTCTTTAGAACTTGTAAACATAGAGTCTCCTGAAAGCCACAAGATTCTTGTTTCAGATATTCCTCAACAGTATGGAATATCAGCTAGCTGGTCGCCTGACAGCCAGATGCTTTCTTACACAACCTATGGACAGACGGCTGACGGGGAGTGCTACCTTGTCTCAATTGATGGTAATCAAAGGAAACTGACAGACAATAAACATTCAGCCTTTGGAGCTGCCTATCGGTCTCCTCTATGGGGTCCAAGTGGCGAAGCTATTTTTTTTGTCTCAGACAAAGAACTTTGGAAGGCAACCGTCAAGGATGGAGCTCTCCAGAATATGACTAAAGATTTTGATCGGGAAGTCCTAGAAATTGTGTGTCTTAGGCAGGGAAGATGTGCTTGGATAAACAAAAGGCCATCAGCAATTATGCTTGTTACTCGGGAATTTAAAACAAAACAAGTAGGCTTCCATTCAATCGATCCCATTACAGGCAAGTCAATGTTGCTAATTGAAGAAGAAAAATATTACGGATCGAGGCCACTCTTTACCACTGTGATCAGTGAATCAAAGTTGATCTTTGTCGGAGAAGATTCAAGACATCCGCAAGACATTTGGCTATTGGATACTAAAAAGAAAAGTGTGAATAGAATTACAAATGTTAATCCTCATTTTGCCAAATATATTTTGGGTGAAAATAGGTTGATCGATTGGAAAAAGTCAAATGGAGAAACCTTACAGGGGGTTCTGCTATTGCCCCCAGATTTTCAAGAGGGAAAGAAATACCCCACGATTGTCAGCGTTTATGGTGGAAGTTTACAGTCAGATTACATCAATCGCTTTGGTCTTACTGGGTTAGCAACTGATAACTCTCATTTATACGCTACTCGTGGATATGTAGTTTTTGTCCCGGACATCCCCATGAGCCGAGGAAAACCGATTAAGGATATTTTAGAGGCTGTGCTTCCAGGAGTTGATAGGGTTATTAACCTGGGAATAGCAGATCCGGATCGAATCGGCGTTATGGGCTGGAGTTACGGTGGTTACACAACACTCGCCTTGATAACTCATTCCAACCGTTTCAAAGCGGCAAAAATGGGCGCGGGGATGGGCAACCTGGTGTCTTCAGCAACATACGGAGCTTTCGACAGGCATAATGGAATCGATGGTATCGGATACTTTGAAAAAGGTCAGGGCGGTATGACTGGTACACCTTGGGAAAAGCGACAGGAATATCTAGAGAATTCGCCATTTTTTTATCTTGACCGAGTTCAAACTCCACTTCTTATTGTCCATGGAACACTAGATTCTGCAGTAAAGGTTGAGGCAGCGGAAGAAGTATTTGTAGGCCTTAGGCGACTATGCAAGGAAGCAACTTTTATTCAATACCTCAATGAAGATCATGGAATTGAGCGATATCCGAACGTAAGAGATCATTGGGAACGCACCATTGCCTGGTGGGATAGCTATCTCAAGAAATAAAGGGCAAACTTTCTAAGAATGTAGCGATTGAAATACGCCTTTCGTGCTACTTATTTAGGGATTATAGAAAAGTTTATGAGTATTTCGGAAACAACCCGTCATGATGAGTTTTCTGAAGAAGAAAAGGTTGCCACATGCTTCCCTGAAGAAGAGGAGAAACTTTATCTTTTGGGGACGTCCATTAGAAGGCAATTGTCAAGGAAATAGACTTCGATTGTTCCGCGAAAACCAAAAGTAAACTGCCGGGGTAATCTCTAGACATGAAACTAACTTACCTTTTGTCCATTCCAAAGCGCCAAGATTATCTTATTTGGGATGAAACACACTGTAATCCGTCTTCCTGCGCATTGATGGAGATTATATTCTTTTCCCTTAAAGCTAAAGGTCCCGTCCTTTTTCACGGTACGCTTATAATGAAGAGCAAACACGACATTGAGGTTAGTAGCAGTATCAAAAGGTCGGAGTTTCCCTTTGCTTGCTTTTATAGCCTCTTCCCAGCGTTTCATCGGCGCTTCTTTTGTCTCTGCGTGCGGCCGCCGCTCGTTGGGGATGGAAATTTCGGTTTCGTCTCTTTAATGATTTTCGTTCCTTTTTAGCACGAATTGCATAAACTGACATCGCAAACATTATATATCATCCCTATTGAATCCCTATCAACAGGGGATAAACCTAGACCGATTGAAGAATTCATAATTAGGGTCTACTGAAAAAGGCTATAACTTTAAGTAACCTCTTGATATCGGCATAGATAAACTATATATTGCCGTCAACAGGGATGCTTAGGCCGCAAGGTTTTTCAAAAGAGACCTTCAAGAACTTTGCAGTTTCTGAAGGAGCCGTTTGCCATGTATAAGAGCAAAGACTGCAAAACCATACCACTTTTTCTGGGACTTTTTCTTTTGCTGCGACTAGCTCGACGAGAACAACCGCTGGCTGCGGATTGCAAATTTAATCATTTGGGAGGGCCTGGTGGCGAAGATTCTGGAGAATCTGTACATGCGGCCGTTCTGCGGGTGTCGGGAGTTTGTGACCGAGGACATCCTGAATCCGACCACCAGCTCAAAGATGAGGCTGGGGCTGAGGTTTTTCAATGGGCTGGAGAGGAAGACCTACAAGGTGCTGATTGATCGGAATATCATTAAAGCGAAGGGGATGATCGTGAACGCGAAGCTGTTTCCTGAGGAAATCAAGAACCCGAATGATGTCGGGCTTTTAAACGATGCGCGGGAATGACTGGTGGCCTAGATCAAGCAAATCGGGAAGGCTATGGGCAAGAAAGAGATTTGGACCTATCGTCGGGCAGCGCGGAAAGAACATCTAAATTTTTCTAAGAAAAAGGTTAAAGCCAAAAAGGCCATCGCGAGAGACAAGAAGAAGATGCTATAGTATATGCGCCGCAATCTCCGGCAGTCTGGGGATATTGTTAAAATGGCGCGGATTAAACGACATCAGATTCATAAGAAGATCAAAGATCGGATTGAAGCTGCCGAGGAGATATTCCGCCAACAGTGGGAGATGTACAAACGGAAGGTGAATGGGATCGCCAATTGCATCGTTAGCTTTCATCGTGCCTATGTGAGTCCAATCAAATGCGGGAAGTAGGGCAAAGAGGTTAGGTTTGCGGGGAAAGCCGCGCTGGTGTATGCGGGTGGTTTTCTCTTATTGAATTACTTCCAGCATTAAGCTTACCATGAAGCGGAGCTGACGACCGCTCATCTTGTCGCCTGTCGAGAGCATTTTGATAACCTTCATCCGTATTTTGGGGCCGACCAAAAATACGGGACGCCGGAGAACAGGGATCTTTTAGAACCTCTCGGGATGAGGATATTGTTTAAGCCGCTTGGGCGCAAGGCCAAAGAAAGGCACACGGAAGACGCATGGTTCAAAGACAATCAGAGGAAACGAAACCGAGTGGAAGACCATACCGGCAATGGCAAGGAGCATTACGGCCTTGATCGAGTGAGATACGCTGGACTGTAGGGTCGGAGATGTGGGTGCGGATGGGGATCCTTGCAATCAATCTGAAGGCGGTGGCAAAGAGCGCATGAAGATTTGACGAAATAGAATAGCATAATAATTTAAAAGAAACGAATGAATCTTGTAAATAAGGTGAAATAAGGTGATTCCAAAAAATTCCGAAAAATCACTTGACAAATATAAATGACTTTTATATTATTAATTTAGTATATTTTATTTTTTATGAAAATGACTTTTAAGAATATCGCAGATTATGTTTATGATTATTTATTTGAAAAAATTGCCAATGATAATTTAATCCCAGAGCAAAAAATCGATATAGACGCAATATGCGTTGAGCTAGGAGTAAGCAGAACTCCAGTTAAAGAAGCCCTAATCTACCTTGGGATGGAAGGGTATTTAGAAAAACTCCCACGGCGCGGATATGTTGTAAGAAAATTAACTCCAAACACGTTTGTAGAGCTGCTTGCTTGCCTCGGTACTTTGGAGGGAATGGCAGCTTCATTGGCGGTCCCCCAAATTAAAGAACCAGAGCTCATAGTTATGAAAAAAAATGTCGAAGAGATGGGCTGCGCCATTCAAAACAAAGATCAAAACAAATATTTTGAGCTGCAAAAAGATTTTCATGAAATCTTTATTTCTTGTTGTGGAAACGACGAACTCAAAAAATTAATCATTTTCTTGAATAAGCGTTTTTTCAAACAAGATTACAAGATGCACAAAAGCAATGATGAATTGTATGAAGCTCTAAAAAAGATAAACGAAGAGCATAGGCAGATAATTTTGCTTTTAGAAAAGGGGGATAAAGCGGGATTAGAAAAATTCTTAAGAGAAGTCCATTGGGTTTCACATATAGCGGGATGAGATGCATTGGTTCGTTTAGTTTTAAGTTAGTTGGTTCTCTTCCATATTGTGTGGGTACTGAATGAAAATGGACAGGGATAGATTGAGCGACATCGGAGGATTTAGCCTTTTCGAGTTGTCCTTGGAGGGAACCCGACGAAGTTGGGTCCGAGGACTGTGTGAGCACGGTATAATTTCTCGGGTAGTGCAAATAAATTGAGAAGTAAATGGGTGTGAGATAGGATGGACATGCGGAGTTCCGCAGGGCCGAGAAGGGCAATGAGAGAATGGCGTGAAAAATCCGACTGGAGCGAAGACATCCCTGAACATTTTCATCTCGAGTCATATCAACCATCTTACCCACACAATATGGAAGAAAACCAGTTAGTTTTAAGATAGATTAGTCGAGAAGGAGGTAAGAATGGTGTGAAATTAAAGATAAAGCTCAGTTGGGGAGCTGAATTATTTCAGCCCAAGACAATGGAAAATGCTTAAAAGGAGGCGAATTATGAACGAGAAAAGAAGATGGCTTTACAGTTTTTTTATTCTTTTCTTCTCTTTCTCTCTATTGATTTATGCCGATATCAAGATTAAAGGAGAGATTTCAGGGATAGTAGTGGATGAATATGGAGATGTCTTGCCGGGGGCGTCGGTTATACTGACAGGAGCAAATCTATTTCAGAAATCAGTTTCCGCCATTACAAAGGTGGGTGGAATTTTTAGGTTTCACGGTCTTAACCCAGGCAATTATGAGCTTGAGTTTTCTCTTACAGGCTTTAATACGCTAAAGCTTAAGGATGTTGAAATCAAAGTTGGAGCTGTGAAACCTATTCGGGCAGTATTAACGATTAAGAAATTAGAAGAGATCGTGACTGTTGTCGCCGAAGCGTCGTTAATTGATACTAAAACACCGGAGATTTCAACAAATTTCATCAAAGACCAGCTGGAATATCTCCCTTCCAGTAGAAATGTGATCGAAGTAATTAATGCCGTACCTAGCATCAATGAACACGGAGCTTTCGGGGCAGGAGGACTTAGAGAATCCGCTTATACCCAAGGTTCTGCGGAGAATTCGTTTCGGCTCAACGGGGTGGATGTGAGCAATCTCACCTACGGGACCAGCTGGATGAGGCCAAACTATGATTCGGTTGAAGAAATCCAAGTTATCGGAGTTGGGGCTTCTGCAGAATACGGCGGCTATACGGGTGCCGTGATCAATGTGATTACCAAGAGCGGGTCAAATGAATTTCACGGCGGGCTGAATGTTATCTATACAAATTCCCATTTGTGGGGTGATAATAATGACGAACACATCGGACAATATACACATCCAAATATTGATTATAGTCCTGAATTCTCTATTCATTTAGGCGGTCCGCTCATCAAAAATAAGTTGTTCTTCTTTCTGGCCGGCGGCTATACAACGCAAAAACAGTTGGCTTTTGAAGCCCCTGCTGCTACAACATGGAATTTGCTCCACTTTCAGCTCAAACTGGATTGGGTTATCAACAATAATAATTCCTTTTCATTTATGTTCAATGGCGATCCCTTTAAAAACAAGAACGTTGGATTTTCTGCATATTATAAAAACCTTGAAACCAGAGGCAGAACGGACCAGCTTAGTCAATATACCTTTTTAGGAACTTATCAATCGGTCCTTAGCCAGACCACCTTGGTATCATTAAAATATTTAGGATTTAGAGCTAATTATCAACAGGTCCCTGATCAACCAGAGATGCCATCGCTCGCAGATTATATTAACATGACGATGTGGGGTGGGGATGGAACTCATCGCACATGGATTCGAAACCGAGATGAAATTCATGCAGCTTTAACTCAATATGCGGATGATCTCTTCGGGATATCCCACGAATTCAAAGGCGGAGTTGAATACGAGCGTTCCAATGCAGACGAGACCGAAACTTTCGGGATGGGCCACCGGCTATACCTTTATGCAAATGGAAGCCAAGGGATGAGAATACAGTCGCAGTCAAACTGGAATTGGAATCCGAAAACGGAATTAGAGCGCATCAGTGCATATTTCCAGGATAATATACGGATAAGCCAAAGACTGACGGTCAATCTCGGCCTTCGCTATGACCGACCCAGAATTTCCGCAACGGGTGTTGAAGGCACTGTCAATTCGTTTAATCAATGGTCTCCTAGGATCGGATTTTCATTTGACGTGACGAGAGATGCTAAAACTATCTTCCATGGCAGTTATGGCAGGTACTATGACAAGGTGAACACTTACGGCTTGAAATGGAGTATGCCGGGAATAGATTATGAAATGTACAGCGTATCGTTACCCTATCGTATTATGCCTGACAATTCAAACTTCCAGACATTTATCGATTTGGTATACAAACCTGAAAATCGGTCTTATGTTCAGCGATCATCTCTTGGCGATATAAGGACAAATACAACAACTCAAAGCGATGCTTTTACCATCGGATTTGAACATCAATTGGGAAAAAATTGGGTCCTATCCGCGGATTACATCCATAAACGGGACAGTAATTTATTCGGGTCTGCCTATGAATATCTAGGCACTCCAGTCTGGGAAAAGACGGAAGGTTATGATTCCTATACTGGCATAAAATTTCCAGTATGGGTACTAAAAAGCGGGGCGGTAGACTGGGATTCCCGATATTTTACTAATTTCAAAAAGGCTAAGAGAAGACACAATATCGTTATTTTGACTCTCAAAAAACGGCCGACCGTGAATTGGGCCATGATGGCCTCTTTCACTTTCCAGGATAGTCAAGGCAATCTCAACAACAGAAATGAGGAGTCCTTAGGATTGGGTTGGAACGATTTTGATAATAATCCTAATTACAGTGACAATCCCAATATGTGGGGACCGAGTGAATTTAATAACAAGTACCAGTTAAAATTGCTGTCCACCTATAGCTTGCCCCTGGGATTCATGGTTAGCGCTGATTTACGCTTTCTCTCAGGCAAGCCCTGGACCGCCTATGCTTACAGTTGGTATTTGGATCCCCCGCTGGATACAGGTAGTGTTGATTATGTCTTCATAGAAAAAAGAGGAAGCAGAATGACCCCACCTTTTTATAACTTGAATCTCAGACTTATAAAGTCCTTTAAAATTGGGACTAATACCCTTGAAGTTTACGCGGATGTTTTTAATGTGTTCAATAATAAAGTCGGTTCTAATGTTAATGACTGGACTTACAGCACGATACAAATACAAGGCCAAAATGTAAATGGTCTGGGATATTATTGGGATCTTCCTCAACCCATCCGTCTATCAATTGGAGCTCGGATGAAATTCTGAAAACTCGGCAAACAGAAAATCTAGAAGGGCACAGAGAAAATACTCTGTGTCCTTCTTTAAAAAACTCGCAGGAGAGAAAAAAGGTGAAGAGAATAGAGAATAAAGATGAGAAACATGCATCTGTATTCATGTCATTATTCATTTTTTCTATTATGTTTTTTAGTTTCAGCAAATCTGAAAAAAAATTTGGCAACTCGAGTTTTTATTCCTCTAACAAAAAACTTTACAATATGCCGCACAGCAAGCCGCGGGGAGTTTCACTTTTATACAAACATTTTAGAAACATGTTGATACAAATGTTTGTTTGCTATGTATAGATTTCAATTAATTTTGCTTCTTAAGACTGAAAACAAGGATATTCTTACTATACAGATATTGAATTACGCATATAAACTACAATTATTAACAATAATATTAAAAAGAGAGAGGTGATATGAAAAAGATTTATTTTGGTTTTTTGATTTTCTTTTTGTTTTTATGGAATACTGCTCCGATTCTTTTTTCAAAAAATTCTCACAAAGAAACTAAAAAATTTAGCGCGTATCCCAGTGATATTGATCTAACAACTAATCCTGGAAAAACCAGGATCTTGGTCGGCCCGAACATTCTGGTAAGTCGCGATGGTGACATCCCTCACTGTGAATTGATGGTCGCCTCTAACCCCAAAGATCCTGAGAATCTTCTGGGAGCGGCGATTACCTATACACGACCTGATGGAAGCCAGGTGTGCAAAACATACGCCTCAGTGGATTGTGGGTACACGTGGACCGATTCGGCTTTCCGAGAACAAAGGGATTTTGGCTCAGGTGATCCGCAGGTGGCCTTCGGTCTTCACGGCACTGCTTATTTCTCTGAGCTCGGATGGATAAAAGATGAAAAGGGCCGTTCTCGAATGGGATTGTACGTCTATCGTTCAGAAGATGCCGGTAAAACCTGGCAAAAACCGTCCTTGCTAAGGTCTTGTGATCACCCCCAGCTTGTCGTAGACCAATCGTATGGGAAATATGCAGGACGAGTATACATCGGTGTTCTGTATACCTCAAAATATAAAGATGCTGAAGTAGAATATACAGTGGGCGTTTTTCGATCAGACGATGATGGGAGGACATTTATCGGACCCGTAGATGCTACCAGTGGCGGTGGTAAAAAAGGGATCAATGTAACAAACATGCTTATTCTGAGTGACGGGACGCTTTTCGTTCCCTATTCAGATTTTGAATATAAAGACGAAAAAAGAAGAACATCAAAATTCAGCACATTCTGGTTCGTCACCTCTTCTGATGGAGGGATTTCATTTTCTATTCCAACAAAAATCCACGATCAGTACTATAAAGACTTTGAAAAAGCTGTCAATGACTGGAAAAATGGGGATTTTGTCTCAGGGACATTTCCGGAATATGCGATAGACTTGTACAGCAAAGCGTATCGGGATCGGTTGTATGCGACGTGGAATGACTATCGTTTTGGGAGTACCCGGATTCTGTATTCTTTCTCGAGCGATAGAGGAAAAACATGGAGTCAACCAAAGCAGGTAAATCCTCAAATCCCAGATTGGGCTTCACAATACCAGCCTATGATCGCAGTCAATAATCAGGGGGTAGTTGGCATTATGTGGTTTGACACAAGAGGCTCCAAACAACAAGATCAGTACCATTTGTATTTCACGGCCTCAGTGGATGGTGGAGAGTCCTTTTTGCCCCCTGTTCAGGTCTCATCAGAATCCTCTTTTCCCGTAAATAAGGGGAATCTAACACCTTCTGCCAGCAGCCAGGGGACAAATAAATCCATCAGTGTGAGCATTTGGTCGCCTTTCAACCATTTTCCACAGGGCGGCGATTATATGGGAATGACAGTTGATTCCAATGGCATCTTTCACCCTTTTTGGACTGACAGCCGAAGCGGAACGTTTCAGGTCTGGACAAGTCAGATACGAATCAATATAAAGGAAGAAAAGGAAAAGTCAAAAGAAAAGGCTTTTAATAAAAAAATAAAAACAAGTTTAAACGGAAAGGTAGGATTTATCTTTGACCCAGTGACATATGATCCAAAAACGCAGGTAATGCTGGTTCCGATTAGATTAAAAAATGTCTCAGGAGAAGCATTCTTCGGGCCTTTCTCCCTAAAAGTTAAAAGTCTAAGTGATCCGGGTTATGTTGGTCATGAAGAGTGGATTAGTATTCCGCAGATCCTCAACGCCTCTAATGGTAAGAATGGGGTGGATGCAGAGTTTGATTATTCCTCTTCTCTCCGGGATTTTGAATCCTTGGAACCAGGTGCTGTCAGCGAAGCTATCAGATGGAAAATCATGTGCCCCATGCCCACACTAACTTCTTTCTACATTGAGATCGAGGTTACAGGATTTGTGTATCAGAAAGAATAAAGGAAGATGAAGCACAAACTTAGACTTCTTTTGATTTCCTAGTTAATGAGAGGGGAAGGTTAAAGTTTTTTCTTTTTAGGTAAATTTTTGAAGGAGGCGAATACAAAGATGAAAAAACGTTCAGTTGTATTTCTGCTATTAAGCATTTTTTTCTTAGTGTTTCTCTGTTTCAGCAAATCTGGAAAAAAAGAATCTAGGAACTCGAGTTTTTATTCCTCTAATATTTATACAAGAACTCTTATAGAAGCTGAGGACGGAACAAGAGTGAAGGTAATAGATGAAGGAGAAAAGAAAAGCTGGGAAACATCGGGCGATTATTCCGGTCTTACTACAAGAGGAAGAAGTCCTTATATAACGATAAAATGGATCATAAATCCGGATGCCCCTAGGAATCAGGAAGAAGCGCACTCTCCGGAAGGCCTGTCTAAACTTCAGGTTGCCTTTGAAGGCAAATGCATTTCCGTTATAGCTACGAAAAGTTATTGCTCGGGTATACTTGATATAAAAATAGATGGCAAGGATTATCCTTCAATTGATTTATTTGAAGAAGTCGACAGTAAAAACCAGGAGATCTTAATCGCATCTGGTCTTTCTACTAGAGATCACATTCTTGAAATAAAACCCAATTATACTCCTCATTACGAACAAAGCTCGTATGGAAAATATGGTTATTATACTTGGGGTAGAGCTTATATTTATATTGATGCTTTTAGATATGGAAACTATGATTTCAACGAAGTATCGCTCAAGGCAGAGAACGAAATAGGGGATCGCCTGGAGGGTGTAAGGTTTGATTTTTTTCAAATGGAGAAGAGAGCAGATACCTATTTTTCTCAGATAGACGGCCGAGTGAATAACTTTGGTCTTTTGCCCGGGACTTATATTGTAAAGGCAAGCCTGAGAGGCTGTAAGGAAGTCACAAAGAAGGTCACTATTAGCAAAGGCAAAAATAAAATATACTTTGTCCTGCCCTTTGAGAGCGATCAGGTTAAACCCCTAAGTTCTATCAAACGTCCAATACAGGCGGTTCCGATCATTCAAAAAAAAAGAGGTTCATTTGAAATCGTTCTTCTTGGCTTCAAAAAGACATCGCGTTGGAGGGCGGAACTTTCCAATCCCCGGACTGGCAAAGTAAATCTCCCGATAAATTCAACAGAATATCGGGACCCTAATCTGATTTTGATCGCAACTCTCCCATCAAATATCCAGGAGGAGCTGTATGATTTAACTGTTTATGGTCCTAACAAAATAAAGGAAACTTCCTATCACTCGGTGAAAGTCATTAATGATTTCAAGGAGAGTTATTCTTTTGTCCATATTGCAGATATCCATACGAATCCCTTCGGAGACTCAAGGGGGAAAACAAACAAGATCTTAGAAAAGATTATAAAAGAGATAAATCTTATAAACCCGGAGTTTGTCCTCCTCACCGGAGACTTTGTAGGCTCAGGTGTTCCAGGTTATTATATAAATTTTCTGTCTATTTTATCTGAACTTGAGGTTCCAATCTATATTGTTGCTGGTAATCATGAAATTTTTAGTCATACATTGCCTAATGGAGTCTCTTATCCTCCTTATCCCCAGCATAAAGCGGTTTATGAAAAATATATTGGGCCCCTCTATTATGATTTTCAATACAATAATCACCTTTACATAGGATTTTTCACCGCTAATTTTGGTCGTTGGATGGACGAGCAGGAGAATTCTGTCGGTGGATTTAGATTAGAAAATTCAAAACGCGAGTGGATTTCAAGGGAACTCGAAAAATTTAAAAACTTTCCCCTAAAAATTTTGTTTAACCACTTTCCCTCCGCCATATGGTTATCTACTTCGGAAGAAGGACCAAAATTTGGCGAGTACGAACTACGGTCACTTTATGATAACTATAAAATAAATATGGAACTACATGGACATCTCCATCGAGATACACTAGTTCATGTTGGTTCTACTCCTACTCTGCTACTAGAGACAAGAGGCATTCAAAAGCAGGATAAGATGGGGTATCGCCTGATCAGAATCAAGGGCAATAATATTGAAAGATTTTCCTATAATAATGAACCTTTGGCCTCTATTCCTTGGAATAATCTTGACATAAGCTATTCTCCTTCTAATTCCGGTTTGTCAAATGAAGTAACTGCCACGATTACCAACCAATTAAGCGAGCCTTTTGAGTCCGCCTTGATAAAATTCATCATGCCCAAAAAAGTAGATAATTTTAAAGTGGAAAATGGTATAATTGTGCAGATCGCGGAAAACAATGATACAAAGACTCTCTATGTGAGAACAAGAGTCGAGCCAAACAGCTCAAAGGTGGTGAAAGCAAAAGGTGAGGTCATGCAGACGGTCTTTATAAGGGATAGATAACGTGATGCTGTGATGCACATCCTCCGGGTGTCTATTATATGATAGATTACCCGTGCGAAGATAAACTCTTCATTAAGGAGGTACACAAATGAATTATATGGGTCTTGACCATCACAGGCAATCCTCATACGTCACTTCGCTGGATGAGGAAGGCAAGGTGCTAAAGTCAGGGAGAGTGGCAAATCTGCGCTCTGAGGTTGAGAAGTTTCTGGTCTGGATGAAGGAGGTCAAGATTTGTGCTCGGGTGCGCCAGTTAGCGACAAAGATAAAGGTGCAATTGCCTTCCTCATTTCCTTGGAAGGGAGATTTATGGAAGGTCTAGTTATCATGCCGCTCGTCGGGATATCCATAATGCCTTCACTTCGAACAATAATTATAGCGATTGAGTATGGATTGGTAGGAGAAGTCTATTCAAAAGAGATATAATTATCTATTCATAGACTTTTAGACTAACATGGAAAAAGCAGGGCGTCGCTTGTGTGTGATACAGAGAAGATTTTTAACCTTCATAGAGATAAATTTATATTTTTACAGAATCTATGAATTATGCAGGCTAAAGCCCATAACACAGATAATAGTTAAAACAAATGCATAAAAATGAGGGCAGATGATGATTGAGTTTAAGTCAATCAAGGACCATGTGTATGAATATCTGTCCACCAAAATTAATGAGGGAGACCTTCGGCCTAAAGAAAAAATTAACGATAAAATAATCTGCGACGCGCTAAAAGTGAGCCGGACTCCCGTCCGGGAGGCATTGATTGAACTGACCAATGAGGGTTATCTCGAACGGACGCCCCGGCACGGGTTCAGGGTCAAAGTCATTAGCCTGGTGGAAGTCAAGGAGATCTATGAAATCATCGGTTCTCTGGAAGGGCTGGCCGCTGAAAGGGCTCTTTCCCGGTTGAAAGAGGAAGATTATCTTTGCCTGGAAAAACTCATTTCAAAGATGGACGAATTCATCAAAAATAAAAAACGCCATGATTTCTATCACCTTCAGCGGGATTTTCATGATATCTATATCAAAGCCTGCGGTAACAGCAGGCTCTTCGATATGCTTTTCGCTCTAAAAAATCGTTTTCGGCAAGTCTATGCCTTCCACGAGAGTAAAGAAGCCCTGTATTCGGAGCTTCAACAATTCAATGATGAACACAGAGAAATCGTTAAATTATTCCGCAAAGGCAATGTGCCGGAACTGCAGAAATATTTAAAAGATGTTCATTGGGCCTTCACTTACGCCAAATTGGATTCTGATATAGCTTAGCTAAATCCCCCTTTATCCCTCTTTTAAAAAAGGGGGAATTCCATATATATCCTTATTTTTGTTTCATATTAACTCTTTATTATCACCTCCATCTTAAGGCTTCTTCTGTTGTTGCATTACAAGCACATTCGAAGTCTTGAATGTAAAATTCCGGGTTAATATTCAGGTAATTCGTACTTTTACAAGACATTCTCTCTCAATTTTCCTTTGTATTGGATCAAACCAATATCTAATTTATGCAATTTATTCGCCTTATCAAGAGCCAAGTGGAATATTTTTTAATAGTCCAATATGCAGCCATTGCTATTTTTTAGCATGTTAGATTACTTGAAACCAACTGCACCTCAAAATTCGAACCACCTGTAGTGCTAGTATTTTCGTGATATAATAGACATCATCATAGGGAAAAGGACGCCCTTTCGAGGAGGCAGATGATGTCGGTTAAACATGGGAAACGGTATACACCGCGTTTCAAGTTTCAGGTGATCATGGAAGTTCTTAAGAGTTCTAAGTCCATAGGCCAGATAGCCCGTGCCTATGGCGTGCATCCGATTACCATCCACAAGTGGAAAAGGGACTTTATGGAGAAAGGGCCTGAGATCTTCGGGCAAAAGACAACGATCCATGACTACGAGAAGAAGGTTCGAGAACTTGAGCAGCTGATCGGTCATAAGGAGGTTGAGATAGCCCTTTTAAAAAATTTTTTAACCGGGGCCTCACCGGAGAGGAGAAGATCGAATTAGTCAGCAAGTTCAAGGATAAATATGGGCTGAACAGAGTTTTGAACATTTTGTGTTTATCGAAAGGCACATGGCATTACGCACAGAGCAAACAAAGGTATGAGGAGAGATACAGTCATTTGAGAGAGCCATTGATAGAAATCGCAAGACTTCATCCTGAATACGGCTACAGACGGACAACTTCTGAGCTTGTAGACCAGGGTTTTGCGGTCAACCATAAAGTGGTGCAGCGGCTGCATCGGCACTGGCATTTATCTGTGCTCAGAAAAGTAAGGCCGCCGAAGCCAAACCCTATTGGTGAGCTTTTAAAAGAAGCCGGTTCGAAGATAAACTTGGTTGCGCATCTTAAAGAGATCGATGATCTTGAGGTGCTCTACACGGATTTCACGGAGATTGTTTACCGCAGAGGCCTGGCTAAAGCCCAGCTGATGCCGATAATCGATCATAGTAGCAAACTGGTTGCCGGACATGCTTTAGGTGAAAGTGCAGATACGGATCTGGCCTTACAGGCCTGGAAACAAACGAAAACAACACTGAAAAGACTAGGCCGGCGAATCGAAGATATAATCATTCACCATGATCAGGATGGAGTCTATAGAAGTTACAGATGGCTTCGTGAAGTTGTCGTGAACTGTAAAGCCCGTATTTCTTATTCTGAAGATGGAGCCAAAGGAAATGATCATATGGAATCTTTTAACGGCAGGTTCAAAGTTGAGAACCGTTTGATTTTCTGGGAACTGGATGATATTACAGAATTAAAAAAGGTTGTAGACAAGAGGATATGGTATCATAATTTTGTTCGCAGACATTCGACGCTTGGAAACAAGTCGCCGATAAAATATTTAAAAGAGAAGGGCAAATTATCCCTCTGAAATGTTAGCGAAAATTAGCCTTAAAACTGGTTCGAAAAATGGGGGTCATATCCATTTTACAAGAAATTTTTAGTATCATTGGATTAGTTACAACAACATACTACAAGCCAGGTAAGTTCATCATATGGTTTGCAAATAGATTTTCAAAGAATGAAAGTTGGGAGAAAATTCCAGATATAAAAGTTGTTGATTTATATAAATTGAGAAAATGTTTAGATGAACATTGCCCAGATATTGCAAGGAAGAGAATAAACCGAACAATTAATTTAAAACAGGTTTGCTCTTCAATGAGTTCATCAATGTTACTTACAGGTATTTTCATTTTATTGTATTGGGTTCGTAACAATACAATAAAATATGCTTTATATAGTTCAATTGCAATAATAGTTCTTTCTCTTTTTTTGGCTCTGATAAATAGAATTAAACAAGCTCAGCAAAGTCTCTTTGAAATTTTATTCAATTATAATTGTTCGCACTGCAATGGATCTGCACTAATAAGACCAGAGGATGGGACCTAACCAGCGGTTGCACCTGGCCGATTTAACTCTGTTACTCTTCCTGCAGTTTTGTGTGTTATTGATACTCTTTTCTTTTCTGAAATTTTGCTAGTGAGTGTCGGGGGCAGCTGAACCCCAAATCGTCAGGTTTTTTTTGCTGCGTGCAGCATGATTTCCTGGATGCGGGGGACAATCTCATCGATGTCATCGATGATGCCCTCACGCAGCAGCATGTTATCAAGCAGCTGTAAAGACAGGGATTTTAATTCGGTTGATTCAGGTTTGGCTTTATGAATACGTACCATTTCCTTGATTAGTGCATTATCCGGATTTATTTCAAAGACTTTCTTGGAATAAGAATAATCTTTGTTGACCATTTTTATTACCTTTTCCATC
>Ga0210003_1000902_pt1 | contig 26582 bp, 43 predicted proteins | sample LantaG_FD_182804 | JGI IMG/M metagenome (GOLD analysis project Ga0210003, IMG submission 182804) | Deep subsurface microbial communities from Baltic Sea to uncover new lineages of life (NeLLi) - Landsort_02402 metaG (SPAdes) (version 2) | ecosystem: Environmental > Aquatic > Marine > Oceanic >... | reverse complement strand
CTGCTGTCCATGTTGCCCATTCACTAATCCTTTCTCCAAACATATGGGGTATCCATTCTACTCTATCTCCTTTTTCAACATTTGTAAAAATCCCAATAGTTAATACATCATTTTTTTTGAAACTTGTATCTTTAAAATCAATCCATTCTACTTTATTTTCTTTATGAGTTCCAATTAATTCTACTTCGCAACTATTTTTTGCTGAACCATTTATATAAAAACCATCCTTTACACAAACTGTATCATAATCATCTACATCTACTGACTTGATAGTTTTATACTTGTAATCATAATCTCTCACAATTCCTTTGCTATCTTGTGTTAAATCATATAATTCTAATTCTTTTAATCCTGTTAAATAATCTGTAAAACTTCTAACTTCAAACTCTGCTACTTTTTGATAACCAACAGAAACAAGAACATTCAAATCACTTTTCAATTCAATCTCTGCAATGGTATCTCCAAATCCAAAAGCATTGGTAACTGTAACTGTTTTTGTTTTAGAATTATAATCTTTAATATTATCAAATTCAAATGCAGAGGCAAAACTAATTAAGAGGATGCTTAACAATAAGATTATAAATATCTTTTTCATTTTTTCAACTCCTTGTAAGACAATATGAGTGCAGTTAAACCACTAACTAATACAAAAGGTAATACCAAATAAAATTCAATATCTGCCTCTCCAAGTGTATCAATATAAACTTTGGTTACTTTATTTGGAGAGAAATAAGCAGTATAGAAAGCACTTGCCATTAACAAAGTCATCCCAAACATAATCATTGCACCAAAAAAGATGAGAAACTTTTTATTAAAATTGAATTTCATGCTACAAATTGTTCCTCCCTCTTTCCTAATCGTGAGAACATAATTATCCCACCACCAATTCCAATGATAGACAACCAAATTGGCAGGTTCAACATAACCCAATTTGCACCAACAAATCCTGCAAAGGTTCCGGCAAGTAAATCTGTTGTCATCAAAGTTTCATAAGCATTTGAAATCACAACACCAACAACAACTGCAATAGCAACCATAAAAATATATGGCACAAAGAACACCGGTTTGGTTGTGACTAAGTAACTCCCAATGAATATCCCAACTATCATTCCACCCATTACCAAAATAGTTATCCAATACAAAGCAGTATAAGTTACATTAACTTGACCCATTGTGGCATCAATTACAACACTGGCATTGTGGCCCTCAGTATCATGAAGGTCCATGTCATCCATTGTTTCATGGAGTTGGTCTGTTGCCCTGTTCCCAATATAAATAAATACAACACTGAACAAGATAATCACAAAAGAAAAAATCATAAAGATATACAAATCAGTGAACCCACCCCTTTTGTTTTTAATTACACTTCTCATCTTCCCCTGCTATCTAAATTTAATAATCTATTAACATCCCCTGATAATAATTTCTTTTCAATTGCATCAAAGTCCGGTAGTTTAACCATCTCTGCACTCAGGTCCCTGTCACTTATACTCTCTCCTCTTTTCTTCATTATCTCTTTCTTAATCTTTCTAATCCTATCTTGAAACTCAGGTGAAACCTGCATTGGCACTCTTATCTTTGCCATTAGAAATACCTCCTTTGGCCACTCTTTTTAAATGCCTCTTCCGGTGTCATCCCTTTCTCCATCATGTTTCTTATCTCATCAGACATAGTGTGAATATAGAATATCCATGCCAAAGATAAAAAGAACATTGGTATCACTGAACCAATTGCAACCCAAAAGATAATCCTAAACATCCCTGCCAAGAATGAAACATTAGTTAAGAACTCTGAACTCATTGTCCAACCAACAAAGGTCACTGCAATAAATAATAAATGAGTGACCCAATACAAAGCAAACCGACCCTTATAATCTTCAATCTTAAACAAACCTATTAATGCAATTGCAAAGAATACAAGAAGGCCAAAGAATAAACTAACATACATTGTGGCCTTTGCACCATCAGGTTCTTCTCCACTTGGAGTAATCCTTATTTTATAGGCCCAAACAGTATCTGTCCCTTGTAAGTCACCATGACCATTGATATTATAAATTCCTGATTGTTCTGTGTCGCACCATGTATAGTTATACTCAACACCCCTCTGTTCCATCTCTGTCCAAATCTCAATCCTTGTGTTATTTCCATCATCTGCTTTTATCACAACTGAGGTAAGATTATTGTAAGTGCAAGTTGAACACAACTGGATTAAATCAACACACTCCCCAGTTTTATAAGTTCCAAGAACACTCTCTGCACCATTCACACAACTAATCAAAACCAAACCCATCAGCATTATTAATATTAGTTTTTTCATTTATACTCCTGCAACACAGCGTTGATATTCTAACCAATCTTTACTATTTGCTGTGCAATCTTTTAGTTTTTTCATCTATATTCATCCCCCAATTCATTAACGCAGTTGTTTAGTTTTTTCATTTAGTTTTCTCTCCTGTAATTTTTCCAGATTTTTCTTTGAAGTTCTCTTGCTAATTGGTCTGGGTATTTTGCACTTGCATCTATTAATAATCCTGCTCTCTTTAATCTCTCTGCTTCTTGGTCTGTAATTTCTATATAAGAATAAGTGTCAGCGAGAGGTGAAGTAGGCAGGTAGTCTATCACACTACCACTTGTTATCACTCCATCCAGTTTTATTATACTGGCTTCACCTCTGACCTTGCAGATTTTATTTACTTGGGGTTGCTGACTATGAATTTCTAATCTTCCCATTACACTTTTTCTATCTTTATACTTTTTTGATTTCATCTTTTTCTATAATAGTAGTAGTCCCTACCTCAACTTTAGTTGTTTTTTCTTCTAAATTATCTTCATTGATTTTAATTCTTGTTAAGATATTATCTTTTAAGTTCTTTTTTTGTTCTTCTAATTGGTTATTTAATTCTTCATTTGTGTAATACACTTTTGCAAAGTTTTGACAATTTCCCTCTTCATTATAAAGTGTGCAATTATCCCAATAAGGTTCTGGTTTCCAAGTTGTTCTTCCATATCCTGTTTTAATATAAACAATATCACAATCTTCTGAATTACAATTAATTGCTGTGTGAGTTATCTCTAAAGAATTAACATTTTGTAATCTTGTATAATCTTCTTTACTAACTTTTATATCATTAAATACACCAAGAGTTACTGCTGTTGCTAAACTAATTAAAAACAATCCAATCAATAATCCTATATATATTTTTTTCATTTTAATCTCCTATGCGAATTAAATTTACATTTGAACTGTAATAATTTCCTGTGCCTGTTCCTCCAATATCTGCTGTTGCTAATTTAATTTCATCACCAATAGATATGTCAAGAAAACTACATCCAGTCATAGTTACAATATCCCCCCCAGCAGTCATCTTTTTATGGCTTTCTAATCTGTCTTGGTCAGCTCCATTAATCAAAACAGTTGTAAAATATACATGATTATTTTGTCCATCTCCAGAAGCCATATAACAAACTTTATATTTTCCTGAAACTAATGCTTCTAAATAATCTCCTGTATCATTAAAATAAAAACCATTTACATCTGAATTATCAAAAGTTAAATTATAAAAAGTTCCATCAACTGCAAAATTTAATTCTGTTGCTGTATGATTATGATACCACATTTCTCCGTAATAAGAATTACCTGTATAATTCCCATCAATAACAACTTCTGCATAATTAGTAATATAAAATTTTCCATCTGTTCCAACTTCTAAATTTTCAACTGTGTCTGATTCATTAAAAGTTCTTGAAGTATCATCACTTTCTCCCCAATAAAATTTATCACTATTACTTGCTGTCTTAACATCATTAACTGTTAATGTTCCACCAATGGAAGTTGAGCCAAGAGTTGACCCGCCACCTGTCGCTAAAATTCTCATACCATCCAAGTTGAGTATATTTGAAGAAAAATCAAACTTGGGCCCTTTAGCAACTGCACCATCTATGCCTTTGAAAACTATATCAGCATCTGCTATTTTCTGGTCAATCACCATCTGATTACTACCACCGACGCTGGCATAATAGAAAGCACCTATCGATGCTGTTCCCGCAGTATTAACAATATTATAAAGATAGAGATAACTATCATCCGAAGCTCTCTCTAACGATATTCCACCGCCTTTAATTGCTATCTTGCTTCCATAACCTAATAATGTAGATGCATCACCAATTTTAACTGAGCCATCTAAAGCATTTGGGAAAAGAACTTGGTCTGTTGTTAAATTATAAGGAGTTATATTAATATTTTGATTTGCATTTGTTCCTGAAAGATTAAGATAAACCCCCTCTGTTAAATCTGTTATATTACTCCAATCCAAACTTGTTATTCCATTAAAATTTCCCCAATCTGCTGACATATCTCCTGAGGTTGATAAGTTAATATCACCAAAATTAAAATCTGTTACTCCTGTTGTAGAACCAAATGTGACTGTATTATCTCCTGTGAATAAATCTATAGTTAAGTCTTCTTGAGATGGTGTTGTGAATGTTATAACTTGACTATCACTTGTTTTAATTGCTGAATTTGGTCCAGTTAAACCTATCACTCCATCATAATCAATTGTCAAAGCACCAATAGCAATATCTAAAGCATAAGAAGAACTACCCAAAGTAACTCCTCCAGCTGAAGACCTAGTGCCTATACCTGATTCTGTTTGAATATAAAGTGCTACTGCACCATCAAAGAAACTTATATTTTCTCCTCCTTTAGTTACTCTTAAAATTTCATCACCTACTAAATCTCCGCCGATTGCTATTCTATCAAAAGTTCCATTGTATCCTGTTGCATTTATGTTATCCCAGAACTTAATTGTATTTCCATCTAAAGCCATTAAATTTTCAAGAGTTAGATTAGTTGTTGTGCCATTTATCTTTATATAAATTGTGTCTGTCAAGTCGGTTAGGTTAGACCAATCTGTTGCGTTTATTGTTTCAGTAATCAAACTAACTGCGACAGTATCATTATTAAAAGTAATTAATCCTGTTATTCTATCTATCCAAAACCATTCATTACCATCAAGAAGATTGCTTACAACAAAAGCCCTATTTGCACCTGCACCATCATAACATAATTGAGAACCAATATTATTTCCTTCTGTAAAATTAATACACGCAAGGTGACTACTGTCTGCCTCAATAACTAATGTTGCATTTCCATCTGCCATGTCCCCATCAATTCTGAAAGTTGAATTAACATAACTTTCACTTCCATCTCCAAAAATATCTCCAACAGATAAGTTCGCCCATCTAAGTGACGGCAATCCCAAAGACAAACCTAAATCACCTGTTGGTGCAAAATCAGTTGCAGTATTTAATACCCCATCCCAATCTCCTAAGTAACCCGTGCCTGATAAAATAAGTGAGTGCATATCTGTAAGTTGATAAGAGTTCATATCTATGTTTGCATCTATTGTGTGTCCTGCAACACTCCATGCAAGATTGTCCAAATCAGAATGTAAAATATCCCAAATGTTATCAATCAATCCCTCATCAGTGTGGAGATATTCTGCTGTGCTTGAATTGAATGTTGAATAATTTATTGGAGGTTGCAACTGAGGAACATCTAAACTGTTGTAAGCAAAGTTCTCTTCTGCTGAGGCCCACCCCACTAAACATCCAACTAATATGCAAAATAATATTAAACCAAAAGATTTAAAGAAAGTTTTTTTATCAAACATACTTACCGGCAACATACCTCATTGGATTTAAAATCCCTCTTGCTCTTTGTTGTTGTCCGGCATTATTAACTGTCACACCACCACCACTACTGGTGTTGGAATTTTGATTAACATTAACCATCTCTCTTAAACTTCTTCTCTCTCCACCATCTAATGCTCTTTTGTAAGAGGCATAAACCAAATTAGTAACATTCAAAACAATACTCCTATACTCTTTCCTCTTCTCTTCATCATCCATTCCCATCTCTTCATATTTCATAAACACTAAATCATTCAACTTCTTTCCATATTCTAAGACAATCTTATTAATCTCATCCTTATCATAATCACCAAGAACAATATGTCGGTTTACATAATTTTGCAAGTCCAACATGATTAATCTTACACCATAATCATTCAAACTATTTTTCTCAGGGTTTGGGTTTGGTTTCCAAATCCTTTTTCCATTCTCATGTCCAACAATATCCCCTTTCAAAATGTGTTCTGCCTGTTCCAATAAATCATTTAACTCTAATTGCCACCTTGCAACATCAGACATATTCATGTTCCGACCTGCAAAAGAACTCTGCTGTCCATAATTGGTTTGCTGATTATCACCAACTCCGGCCTGTGTTTGTAAATCTTCTGTTTCTATTTCAGAAACTGCCTTGCTTATTTCAACATCATTGAAACCCTGTTTCTTTAAATCAGAAACATCTTGCTGTGATAATTGAATAACCATTAAGACCTCTCTTGTATACATTGTATACATTTAAAGTTTAAATAGTTTTCTATCATGCCCTAATCTTTACAGGCCTCCTTATTTCCAATCCTGTAAGTATTTTCTTAATCTTTGCCTTTGCTTGTTTTCCTGACAGGACATCAGGAGTAAGTCCCAATGCCCTTGCAGTGAAGTCAGGCAAATATGCTCGTTCAGGAACCAGTAGTCCTCTTTTCTTTCCTTTCTTTTTCCTTAACTGTTTCTTCAAGAACAACCAAATAAAAGGAGGCACATCAATCTTTGGAGTTACTGTTACCTTTGCCTGTGGAATTGGTCTTGCCAAAGCAGATGATGAAACCATAGCATTTGATTGAACCAGTTGTTGTATCTGTTTCTGCAACTGCTTTTGCAATTGTTTCTGAGATTGAACTTGTTGTTGGACCTGCAAATTACTTTGCAATGTCTTGGTCTTTATATCCATCCTCTCTTGCACCAAACTCTTTAATTGTAACTGACTTTGGAGTGCCAATACTGATGCAAGACCAACCTTTGATGCAACTCCCACATCTTGAACAATCTTTTGTGAAACTTTGCTTACAACAGATGTCTTTGGAGTTTGGATAACCTTTGGAGTTTGGATTGGGACTTGTTGGGTCTTAACTATCTGTGCTATCTCTTGTTTGACATTACCTGTAATTTGACCCCCTCCTTTACTACTCAATTGACTTTTTATGGCCTCTATATTGCCTGTAAACGCTTTATTTGAGGGTCCACCACCTCCTGAAATCTTAGTTACCTTGAATAATGGTTCTGCAATCTCTCCACCAACCATCCTCTGAGTTCCATGCAAATTAAAGACCTTTGCCTTTACAAATGAACCTCCAGTATATTTTCCAACAATCTTTCTAACAAGTAATTCATAATTTCCTTTCGGAACTATCTTTTCATAATTTATAAATTCATTTGTGACCAATTTTTGTGGTGATGGTTCAAACACACCAAAAGGTTTCTTGGCCCTGAGTATTCTTGTTATCTCTCTCATGCCTTGTTCATCTCTTGTTATCCTAAATGGTTTATGTCCTTTGAAAATCTCATGTTTAATGTCCTGTCTTACTTCTGCTAACTTCACTCCACCCTTATCCACATAACTGAACCTCTCCATCTTTCCTATCTCACTCTTTGTGAAGAACTGTCTAACTTTGAATGTATCAGATTTTGTTGTCCTTAAAAATCTTAAAGAACTTTGAGTTGATTTTCCGGCCTCTATTTCTGCAAAGGAGATAGTTCTCTCTTGCATCCGGCCCTTAACAATATCTCCACTAATCTTCAAGAACCTGTTACCTTTCCCAAACACAACCTCCACAGAAAGAATTGGTTTGGCACTTAGTGGTCTAAGACCCCTCAATCCATGAGGGAGTTTTGTTAATGCAAGAAAGTCCTGTGACTTGATTATCTCCGGTCTGCTTTCAAATACACTTACTTGCCTTGAAGTTATATCAATTTTCATATCTCTTACAATCCCATCCAGTTGTTGTGTTGATTTAATGAAATCCAACCTCTGTCTTTTTGAAAGTGTCTTAATGAAATCACCTCTTGCAAATTGAGTTGTTTTTCTAATAATAAATGGTTCCTGATATTGTTCAAGAACTTTCCCAACATTCTTAGGATAACCTTGCTTGACTAACTTACCCACTAAGGTTTCCTTATATGTCTTTCCAAATGATTTTCCACTGAGTAATTTGGCATCCTTTGAACTATAAATTACCTTTGTTCTAAACCAACCTTTCTTCAATACATCAGTTCTTGTTCCGACACTTAACTTTCCTGTCTTTGCCAGTGCCTTTGCCTCTACTGTTGCACTTAACTTTCCCTTAGGCCCAACCTTAACTAAATCTCTCTGAATTAACTTTCTCTGTTCAATCCTAAGTTGTCCAACCCCTCTTGCTCTCTTCAAGGCCTGATAACCCATGAACCCACCAAGAACTGCACCTGAGGTCACCCCTCTCACAACTGCAAGTTCTAAATCTCCTGTTTGTTTATAATCAAAATAAGTAACTCCTCCTGTTACTGCAACAATTAAACCACTCTTTAAAACAACTGAACTGATTTTAGATTTAGTAACTTTTGTTGCCAAACTTCCAATGGTTGTTCCTGTTAATCCAACCTTTTTTTCAAATGCCAGTAATCTTTGGAATGGTCTTATCTTAGTTATTCCTTTTATGATTGGACCTGCAAGGAATATAGATGCACCTATTCCTGTTTGAAGTCCTCCACTTAACAATTCACCACCCTGAATATCTGCAACACCCTCACTTAATAGTTCAGCACCAATAAAAAATCTATAAGGAGTTAAGAAAGGACCCACAGTTCCCACTGCCTGTAAAACTTTTCCCACCCTTGCTGTTGCAGGATATTCTCCTTTAATTTGTGACAGACCTAAACTCACAGAAGTAATGTAACCCTTGTCTTTCAAATCTTTCCATACAGGGTCTTGTTCATATTTTTCAACATCAATCCTAAATCTTTTCTCTTGTGCATCTGTTGGTTCTTCCAATCCCTCAAAGGTCTTTTGAGTGCCGGAGATTTGCACATTTAATTTTCCTGCCTCCATCTGTGACCTCTTAATCTCTAATGCCTCTTGGGATGCCTGATATAAAAAGACAGGATTTAAAGCATTAAGTGGATTGCCAAACTTAATCAAAGTTTTTCCTGTTAATTGTTTGTCTAATCCTGTCACTAACATTGCAGGAGTTCTTATGATTGCCCTTGTCTTATCACTTGTTATAAATTTTTCAACTGCTTTCATATCTTCGGCAGGGATTATAAATGGAAGTGGTCTGATTGGAGGTCTTGTTGCCCTTATTCCTAACCCTGCTAATTGTAAGGCCCAATCTTTCCATGATTGTCCAGTTGGTTTAATTCCTGCTTGGTCCTCAGCAAGTTCTTGTTGTGCAATATTCTTAACTTCCTCAGAAACCTGTATCTTACCCTCTCTAATTTCCAAACCTTTCTTCTGCAATTCAAGGTTCTGCTCTGAAATAAACTCTGCCTCTGTCTTTCCTAATCCCCCATAGGCAGTTGTGAGTTCTCCTTTCTGTATAAATAATTTCTGTGGTGAAGTTGCAAACTCAAATTCTCTCCCACCAACAGTAACTTTCTGTTTTAACTTTGGTTTAACTTCTAATTTAGATGGTGTCAATTGGGTTGTGGGTCTTGCCTTAATCTCTCCAACCTTTTCAAACTTGCCTTTCTCAAAATCTGCAACGCTTACCTCAATCTTCTTTGGTTCACCTTTGAATGACTTTTCAATAATAAGAACCTCTGCACCCTCATCAAGTTTCTTTTGAAGTTCCTTTGCCTTTTCTTTTGCACTCTTCCTCTGTTCCCTGTTTGCTGTTTTTACTTCAACACTTGCCTCAACAAAATCCTCAACATCATCAATGGATGCACCCTTACTAATATCTACACTTGCCTTTTGCCATTCCCTGATGAAGTAACCTTGTTCTTTTACTTCTTCAAATAATGCCTCCCTATCCCTCTCATATCTTTGTCTGTTATAATCTGATTTGTTCTGTTGCCTTTGCCACTCACTTTCTAATTGTTTTATCTGTTCCTGTTTCTTTAATTTTTGTTTTTGATAGAAAGCAACTTGGTTATCTGCTGTCCTTAGGTTTTCATCAATCTTTTGTTTTTGGTCTGCTCTTAACTCATCAGGTGTTGAGAACACTCTCTGCATATCAGGAGAGAGTTTATTATACTGTTGTTCATATTCATTGATGGTTCTTGCACTGCTTAACTTCTGTTGAATTACTTTGGCCTCTTCTTGCCTCTGCTTGAACTCCTGTTCAGCAACCAATCTTTGTTCTTCTACTCTCTTTTTCTCAATCTTCCTCTCTGTCCTTGTGGATGGTCCTTGCACACTCACCTGCTCACCTAACTTCACCATACATAAGTAATATATAACAAGTATATAAAATTAACTAAAATTGCAAAAAAAAATAATGTGGGACACTTATTTGCATGAGGGGATTATTCTTCTAACCTTAACTTCAAATGGCATCTCATATCCAAACTTAATAGCAGTAATCAAATCCAATTTCAGTTTATGGACAACACTATCTAAATCATTGTCCTTTGAACTGAAACCTGTTAAAAGTTCTCCTGTCATTCCCTCATCCATATCTGTTCTATTGATGACAGAGATGGTCCATTCAAGATTGGAATTTGCCAATGCCTGTTCCTGTTCTTGTTCCCATTCTGTTTTGTTTCCTTGTTTCATGTTTTATTTCCTCCTGTGATTTACTTATACATATAAAGGCAATCTACTTAATTTAACTTGTGCTGTCACTTTGGTGATTTGTCCTCGCTGTTTAGAAATTCCATTTAAAAAGGGTTTTTGAAACAACACATAAACTGATAGTTTTATTTTGTCACTTTTAAAAGTGACAACTATTTAGGAGAATTTATAAATAGTGTGTGCGTGATTAATTTATGCCTAAAAAAAGTGGTGAGGTAGCAGATAGCATAACTTTGGGAACAGATGCTTGGAATGTTGCTGATGGTTTTACAAAACTAAAAATTCTAAGACAATTAATTCAACTGGATAGATATGAAACTATCTCTCATTTTGGGACAGAAGAAATTGATGAGGACCTATTGCAAGGACTAAGTCAAAATCAAATTTCAAAGAGAAGAGTTGAGGCACTGGAAAGGTTTGTTGCAACCCTCAGACAAATACTTGGCAATGTTCAGTTTGCTATTAAGAAAGATGACCTCCCTAAAATCAAAAGTTTTCTTGAAAGGGTTGAGAATGTCAGGCCATTCCTGAACAAGACCTATTCAGTTTATGAGGACCAACTTTCCCATGAAGAAATAATCAAGATTGATGAACCCATGTTCAGACAAATCTTTGACATTCTCATTTGCATTAAAGATGAAATCAATACACCATTCAACAATGCCGGTTTAATTTTCAGGCCATCAGAAGAGATGGACTTGCAAAAGATAATGGATGATATTGTGGCAGGTGGATAATGGCAAAAAAGATAATGTGGTGGTCCATGAGAAAGATGGTCCAAATGATTGTGAAAATACTTAATTCTAAATTTGATTGTGTTGTTGTCATTGAGGGTAACAGGGGTCTTGGTAAGTCCACCCTCGCTATTCATCTGCAAAGAAGAGTTGCAAGAGAGTTTAAGAAACTTGGACAATCAGATAAGTATAATTTTAATTGGAGGCACAATTTAATTTATACTAAGAAAGAAACAAAACATTTCTTTCATAAATGGGAACAGAGTGGCATTGCAGATGAGATGATTAATGTAACTTTCAATAGAGATTTTTATGACACTGAACAGAAAGACATCATCAAGATGATTAACATGAACAGGGACCACCGGAACTTCTTTGTTGCTTGTGTCCCTCAGTTCCAAACCTTAGACAACCAAATAAAAAACTTATGCAAGTTGAGAATAACTATTGTCCGACGAGGATTGGCAATTATCCAAACTCCAAACAGAACCATTTATGTCAAGGACAAATGGGATAGTCAGACCAATGAAAAGATTGAGAGAGATTGGGTTAAGAAAGGAATTAAGAACCCACACTATTCAAGGTTAACTACATTCAGAGGATTGATGAGGTTCCCTAAACTATCTGACAGTGCAGAGGCAAAGTATCAAGAAGTGAAAGATAAGAAAAGAAATGTTATTGCAAGAGAAGAGATGGGAATTGTTGAAGAGAACAAACCTGACCCTGTTGGCGACGCTGTTCAGATGTTGATTGATGGCAAGATAAGGAATGGTGTGTTCTTACATGGTCTTGCAACTGCACATGGTATTAATGAGGACACATTTAGAACTGCAATCAGGAGAGAGTTGGGAAAGAAAGGTCTTGATAAGAGTGTGTCCAATTATTACTGGGAGAAGAAAGCAAAGGATAAGGAGAGTGGGAGTATCTAAGAGTGTGAACTTAGGTCACCTTAGTGCAAATGGGACAACTCTTGAGTAGTGATAATGTTCTTAATGGTTAACAAGAGGGGACCACCAAAATTTATAAACCTGTAAAAACACACCTAATATGCATTAGATGACCCCCTGTGAATTTTTCCGGTAGACCAAAATGGAAATAGAAGAAGAGGCAAAACCTGAGGCAGAACAGTTCAAAGAGTTCATGTTCAAAACCAAAGGCCTGTCCCCTGTCACAGTGATGCACTACTTCGGTTACTATAAACTCTTTTACAAACACCCACTCACACAGAAGAATGTTGATGCCTTTGCACAGAAGAAGAAGAATAACTCTGTGGTAAGGGGTTTCTTGCTGTCCTATATTGAATTTAAGGGCCTTAGGAAACAACTTGACCCTCCACCTAAGCAAACAGGTGCTGTAAAGAAAAGGTTGATTAGAGGCATCTCTAAGGCAGAAATAGAGGCAATTAGAAAGCAATGCTATAAAAGTTCATTGAGAAATGGAATTATGTTTGATGTTCTATACTTTGGAGGCATCAGGAGGGCAGAAGTCCTCACAATCTCTGTGAGTTCTTTTGATTGGGGTAGATGGTTCAAAGACCCTGACCAGTTCTGTTATATGAGTGTAGTGGGTAAGAGAAACAAACAAAGGCAGGTTCTTGTCCCTCCAAGAGTTGTAAAGCATCTACTTTCTGCCTATCTTGAAAAGGGTCTGCTTACTCCATACATGGAACCGGATGACATTGCCATGAAACTAAAAAACATGAATGAACTTTTGTTCAAGAAAATGTCCCTAAGAAGAGTGTGGAAAATTGTCAGGACCAACTCCCAAAGGGCAATAGGCAGATTGGTTCGGACCCATGAGGTGCGTCATGCAAGGGCAACAGAACTGGAAAGCAATGGTGCAAGTATCAGGGACATTCAGAAATATTTAGGTCATAGTAATCTTGCGACCACAGAAGTTTATCTTCATACTGATGAGGCCAAGTCATTGCAGAACATCAATGTCATCTCAAAGAAAACTTTATAAACTTGGGTTGATTAGAGATTTCTCATTCTACTCCCTAATTTTAAAAATTAGAATGAGGTGGGTAGTGCCTCGCATTTGATAGGGAGGATGGCCTCACCTCACTCTTTTTAAAGAAACAAATAATATATAAATTTTTCTATTTTACTTCAAAGTTCTAATTCTCAAACCCTCAACTTCTTTGTTCAGTTGTGGATTGTTCACTAAAACTTTCTTGAAAGTCATCTGTTTTCCAACTGCGTCTTTTGGTGACACAACCCCTGCATCCTTGATGAACTTGGAATTGGTGACATTCAAACTAAACTTGAACTTATCTACACCATCCTTTCCGGTTTCAAAATTAAGAAGTGGTCGTGAGTTCTCTTTATCTAATTCAACACTGACACAAACAAATATTTGGTCCTCTGACTTAACATCAATTGCTGACAAAAAATTAGAACCAGTGAAATCTTCCCAACTACTCAAATCATTTTTTCCCATTTCTTTTTTTTCCTCCTTTCGTTTCATTTCTTGTCCCTGTCCAACGACATGACTATAAATTGAGGCAAGGTTACCCTCACCCCAATGGGTATTTCACATTACATGAAACTATAATCTTCTATACACACACTATTTAAATACTTTTCTCACCCCTCTTCAATTACAATCCTCAATGGATTTTCATTCCCAAAATCAAACCTCTTCCCCTCGCTGTTGAAACAGGTGCAGGTTGCATCTGCCTCCTCTTCAAAATATTCCACAGGATTTGCAAGGCACTCCTTTGAGTTGCCTGTAATAAAAATATAAATGCCAATGACCATTGCAACTACAAAGATAACCATGATTACAATTGCTATATCAATTTTTCTCATTGTCCTCTTAGATATTTTTCCATGAACATTCTGTCTGCTCTTCTTTGGTCTGCCTTTCTAATCTCGGCACTCTTAATCCTATTCCTTTCCAAAGTGTGAGAATGGTTCATGGCCTCATTCTCCCTCAAAAAACTCAATTCCTCCATCTTCAACTTGTGCCTCTCTTTGTCTATTACTTCCTGCATCTCAATTAGTTTCTTTCTTTCAAGGAACTCACTTGATATGTGTTCCTCACTTTTTTCCCTTGTCATCTTCTCCTGTTAAGGCATCTTTTAGTTGAAGTAATATCTGTGCAATAACTTTCAAAAGTTCATTGTTTTCTTTCTTCAAGAAAATCAATTCTCTTCTGTAAATGCCATTATTCTGCAAGGCCATTATCTCTGTGTCTACCATCTGTTGCTTTTCTGCATCTGTTGGTTCTTTTGGTTTTTCTGTCTTTTTTGGTTTTGGGTTTTCATCAAGTTCTTTTATTTTCTTCTGTAATCCTGCTTTCTCTTTTTCTAAGTCCTCATTTCCCTCATCCTCTTCTTCCAAATCCTCTAATTCCTCATCCTCAACAGGCAGGACACTATCATCTTCTTCTTCCTCAGGAGTGGGTTCTTCCTTTGGTGATTTCCCAGTTTTCAACTTATCCATCAATCTTTCCAGTTTATCTTTTCCCATTATCATCTACCTCCTTTCAGCATTTTTTTATAAATGTAAATCAACTCTTTTGCCTCATTAACAGATTTACAATTACCATCCAACATTATCAATTTCTCAGCAGTTGCTTGGTCCTTTGAAACTTCCATTACTTTCATCAGAAAAGCAACATCTGTTTCATTATATGAAAATCTAAATATAGAATATTTAAACCACCATCTGTAATTTGGAAAGACCTTTTTGAAGAACATATAAATCAAAAAAGCAAGGCCAAACCCCAAAAACAACGCAACAAACATTGTCAAGAAAGGCAAGACATAGTTCTCCCAAATTGCCATTATCTAAACCTCACTATCAATGGTGCAACAAGAGTTGGAACAATGGAACTACTACCACCATTATTCATTTTTATCATTCTTTCTTGTGCCAGTTGCAGTTCACTAACTAACTCACCAACCTTTTCAACAATCCCACCCCATTGCCAAAAGATAATCACAAGTGAGATTGTGATAATTAGATAGAATAAAATATGAACTGCAATATCCCCATACTTTTCCCACCAAGATTTGTTCATTAACCTTTGTTCAAGTAAGTTTGCAGTTGCAACTCTTGTTGCTCTCATGTCCTGATGGATATATTTCACTCCTGCTAATTTTTGGTCCTCATCTAAATCTCCAACTTCAAAGTTAATCCATTCACCATCAGACCTCTGCCAGTGTAAATATTCATTTGGACCTGATTGAATTGTTGCAGGAGGGATAAACTTCTTCACCTTATTAACAAACCAAAGGACATCACCTGCATGAGAAATTGAAATAATCTTGGCCTTATAATCCCCAATCTTTCTCCCTCTACCATTCACTGTTTTCCAAAGTGGGATTTTATAAATATATTTTCTTCTATAAATAATAATCACAACCAGTGTTAAAATTCCAGCCACAACTAAAATTGCTAAGAAACCAAATAAGAAAATGTTACCCCAAGTTCCTAACCCAATGTTAAGTTCTGCAAAGGGATTAATACTGCTCAGGTCAGGCATTATTCTTTCTCCTCCTTATTCTTCTCAATAAAACCACAAGTCCGACAGACCCAATCACCACTCTTTATTCTTGGATAACCAAACTTAGAACCACAGTTTTTACAATTTTTTCTTCTTTTTTGGTTTTGTTTTGGGTTTTCTTTTTTTGCCATCCTCTTTTGGTTTTGAACTTAAAAAGGCATCTAACAAATTTGGAAAGTTCTCAGAGGTCACTTCTGTTCTTTTGTCCATGCCAGTTGGTTTTGGTCCTGCACTACCCATAAAATTAATTCCTAAATTCTTCAACAATCCCATTCCTTTCATGGCCATGTTCTTAATATTATCTAACCTTACATTTGCTTTCTCATTAACTTTTGTTCTAAAAAAAACAATCCAACAATCAAAATGGAAATAACCCTCATCCAAAACTTTCTTACCATCATAAGTTCCCAACAGAACATACTTATGTTTGTCTAAATCTACAACTGCTTTACAGAATTTACACCTCACAACCTTTTTCTTAACCATGTTTTATCTACACACACACTATTTATAAATGTTTCTTATGTTTCTTATGTTTCTTATATTCCCTTTTAACTTTTCTTCCACCATCATCACACCTCTTACAATACCATTCATCATTTTCATGTCCACAATTTTTACATTTCATCTTCTTGCATCAACTACTCTTTGAACTATGATTTTGTTTGCTCTCCTTTTTTGATTTATAATCATAAAAAGCAACCATGCAAGTTGAACTATAAAAACAACATAAACTACCATTAAACCCAAATGATACTGGGTATTTCCATCTCTTATTCCAAACAACCCAGTTGCCTCCGACATTAAACCTGCACTTTCCATATTCATTATACTTGCACCAATATCTATTGACCACAATCCAGTTAATAAAAAAAACTGCAATAAGATTAACCACATCACTCTACTGAATAATTTTCCTTTATTAGTTAATTTTCCTTTATTAGTTCTCAAAACAACCACCTCACAATATCCAGTATCTTCCACATCCCCATTAAACTCAGGAGAACCAACATTCCCTTTTCAAAGAAACTTTCAAAGGTCCAACCTGACTTGGCATAAAACCCAATGTTCTCTCCAAGTGTTCTACTCCCAACAGTTCTTAGTTCATCCATTTTATACTTGGTCTGCCTCCGGTATTCCTTTGTTAAAAACCTTTTTTATCTCTTCAAATAACATCTATCTACCCCTTAACTTTCCGGCATGGAGGCCAATGTCTTGTTCCAGTGGATATTTTAATTCCTCTCCAACAATCCACAAGTCAATTATCTTCAATATTGTTGTTAAGAGTAGTTTTTCCGAAGGAAAAATTAGGGAGAGCAAAACAACGATTTTGCGAACCTCTTAACTTATATTCCAAGAAGTTCCAAAATTTGCGATTAGTTGTTCCGTTCATTTTGAAACACCTCCAAACTTTTTCATAAACCCTTTTATTTTTTTTAACTCAGCATCTTGATTTTTAGATATTTGCAAATACATATCTCTGTTTATCTTTAAATCAGCATTTTCTTTTTTTAGATTATCAATTTGACTATGTAACTTTTTTATGTATGGATGGTCAAAAGATAAATCTATAATAAATTCCTGTTTTAAAGCATAAAGTCTTGGATGTTTTGCAATCCATTCTAATTCTTGCTGAGTTGGAATATTTTGAACTGCTCTCTTTACTCTATCAAGAGTGCAAACTACTAATTTATCTGTCGGTTCAATTGGTTTATGAATTAATGTTTTCAGCTTCATTGTGTTTCACCTCGCTTGGAGCAAATTTTGGAATTTGGACGAAGTCTTGGAATATAATGTTTAACGAACTTTCCATGTGTTCCATACGAAGTAGAAGAAGAACTTATCGTTGGGAAAATCCTTATTTCCTTTGGAAATTCTCCTTGTATGTTAAATTTATTTTTCATTTCAAATTCTTCACTCATCTTTCACCTCTGGGGTTGTTTGTTGTTTTATTTCCATAAAAACCCCACAAATGCAAATAAAAAACCTGTTATTAAACCTGCAATATACATAAACCAACTATATGTCTTTTCACTCATCTTTCTCCTCGTGCTTTGCTTTAAGTTTCAAATTTGTTCTAACTTTATTACATCCAAAACAAACCTGCGTGAGTGCATCGTGATATGAGCTGTAAGCTACTTGCTGGATATGTTTTCCCTCACAGGTTTTGATATTTCTTTTTATATCTTCTTGGTCTTCGTATTCTTCAATTTCCATGTTTTGATTATAAGCCCCCGCTTCCATTAAAGAGACAGCGAGGGTTTTTTGGGTAAGGGCGGATGTGATAAAGCACCCAAGCCCCTTGTTTAAACGAGGTGTCCCAAATGCCCCCGCCACTATTTTCCAAGTTACGAGGGGGCGTGTCTTTAGTTCTTAAAAACCTCCACATATTCTAATTTATCTTTGTCAACTAATTCATATTTGATTATTTTTAATCTTTTTAATTCTTTGATGATTGTTTCTCTTGGAGTTATGTTCAGTATTGTCCTTAATAATCTTAATTGAATTTTATCTCCTTGTTCTACTCTCTTTTTTATTTGTTCATAATTTAATTCTTTTTCCATGTTTTTATTCATCTTTAAATTTTATCCAATCTGTGAGGATTAATTTATTTTCTTTACAAAGATTTAGAATTTCCTTAATTGTTTCATTTGTATAACCTGTTTTTCCTAATCCTTCTTCTGTTATTAATCGACAATTTATAAACCTTGCTGGAACACTTTGAGTTGTAAATATCTCTTTTAATAATTCTAATTTTCCTTCATCTTTTAACTTCTGGTTATAGTCGGGCAGTAAAACTAAACTTAAGATTACCCCTAATAGTGAGAAACTTAATATTGTGATTATTATTTTGTATGTTGTTTCTTTTTCCATTTTTTGTGAATGTGATGCCCTCTGCAAATCAACGAGGGCAAAATGCAAAATTAATCTTTTTCTATTTGCTTAACTTTTGAAATCCTATCTTTCTGTGGGTTTTCACTCCACAATCTTACTTCTTTAATGTTTTGTGGCATCTTGTTTTTCTAAGTCCTTTACTCTTCTGTATATCTCTAAAAGTGCGTTGTCCATATTCTTTTCAAATTGAACTATTGCCTTTCTCAATTCTTTTAGTTTTTCTTTCAATTCAGCAGAGTTCATATTACCAATCCCACCAATCCCAAGACAATGTAAACAATTGTCAGACAAGGAACAAATGGCATCTCATCAGTTCTCTTCAACCACTTGAACCAAACAATTGTATAAATGAATTGGATTATAACAAACAAGACCATGAACCTGATGAAGATTTGTATTGTTGGAATGAATAAGGAAATGATAATCATAATCTTTATGTCTGCAATGCCAAACTCTTTCCCAGTCATTGCAATCATGTCCTTGATAAGAATAGCAAAGACAAGACCCAAAACAGCAAAAGGCAGGTTATTGGCCCTAAGGAATAAGGTTAAAAACAATGCACCGGTCAAAAGAACTGATGGCACTGCTCTCCACTTCCAATCAAATAAACTGGCAATTATCAAAACTAATAAGATTATGATTGGCAATATCCCAACTATCATTTTGTTTCACCAAGTCCTACCCAGTTTCTATAACTAACCAAATTTAGATAAAAAACTAACACCCAAATGCCAAATAAAAGAGAATAAGATATTGTGCCCAAAACAGTTGTTGAAAACAATGCCCGTGTTAAGTCATAGATTTGGAAAAAGATAGATATTGTCATGGCACAAACACTAAATGTTTTCCAACCCTCATATACCATTATTCTGTAACCACCCAGTTTAATTGTTTGGCCAATTCTGTGACCTGCCTTGAAAATTTAACCATCTCATTGAACTGTTTTTGGAGAAATGCGTCACTTTTTAAATCTGCAAAGAACTTCTTAACAAATTCACTTCTCTTTTCATTAAGTGGGGTTTGAAACTTGGTGATACCCCTGTCATATAATGTTACTGCAACACCCCTCCTCAAAGCATCTGTTGGAGAAATTTCATATTCATCAATTAATTTCTTGAAAGGTCTTGTGATACTAACTGAACTGACAATGGTATTGCCGGTCCTTTCTTGCTCTTGCACTATCTTTTCATTTTCTTCTGTTATTTTTTCCATCTTCTTGTGGCACTGTCCATTTAAATTCAACTATCTCCGGATGCAAGGGTTCTTTGATAGAACCTAAATTAACTTCTTCATCAACTTTTATCCATCTTGAAGTGACATGAACGCCATCCCTATTGGTTTCTTTTGTAATAATTTCTCTAAGTTCTAACCAACTATTCTCGTTTTCCTTGTGTTGTTTCATCTTGTTTAGGTAATGCACCAAGAACCTCATCTGCCTCTGCCTCAACAGAGATTACTTCCTCCGGTTCTTGTTTTGGTTTTAGTTTCTCAATTTGCTCTGCTTGGTCCTGAATTTTCTTTGCAAGTTTCTCAATCTTTTCTGTCAAGATGTTTTTTGGCATCTCATAATTTGCATCTTTTTCTGCAAGTTTGAAAGCAATGCCAAACTCTAAGGCCTCTGTCCAACCAAGATTATACTGCTTGGCCAACTTCCAAAGTTCTCCATCTACATTTGCAGAAATCTGTATTCTTGTTTTCTTTTCTTTTTCCATGTATATATACTGGGAAAAGGGGTTTATAAAGATTGTGGTGATAGAGTATATATATATATCTATACTGGGTTTTTATTGATGGAAGTATATCTATTTAGTAATACAGTATTATATATTATGTAATACAATTACTATCTACTACTACTACTACTATCTTCATATATATATACCTCTATATACAATTTACAAGGGAATTAAAAAAGTTAATCGGTTTGTAATAAAATTTCTGAATTGTGACTACTCAGGTGTTACAACAGAAAACACATAAGTTAACACAAAAAGTTCCAGTGGAACCCCAAAATGCAAGACCCCTATTTCCACTCCAAAAAGGAGGTAAGGATGGTCATGGGGAGAAATAATCTTGGGACCCTCACACCCTTTTCCCACAATCACAACAACAATCAAAATAGTAAATATGATTAATAACCTGTCTTTTTCACTAACTTCTTAATAACCTCTCCGGCCTGTGCCACTCTTTCCTTATCTGTTCTCTTTTGTAGTGATTTTGATATGTTCATATCAGCAAGGATTTGGTCCTCTCTTACTTTTAATTCCTCTCTTGTTTTATGACCATGTCTTGCCAGTATTCTATCTTTTGTTTTCATCTTAAATAATATCCTCCGGCAATTTAGTTTCTTTCTTAACCCAATCCCTGACCTTTTTGGATGCTTTCCCAATTGAAGATTTGCTCTCCTCTTTTTCCTCAGGTTCCTTTTCTTTCATTTGATTAGGAAATCCAACTAAACCACCATCAAACTTTTTATCTTTTTCACTCATCTTTTCCTAAATATTTTCCCATTTTTATTGAGGCAACCCTGCAATAAATTTATCTGCATCAAATGATGGTTTGGCCTGTGCTTGTTGTTTAACTCTCTGCACAACTGACCTAACCTTAGGCCTTGATTTCCTTTTTTTCTTCCTTATCTTCCTCCTAATGACCTGTTTCACTCTTGTTTCAGCAGGGGATGTTGGAGTTCCACCAAATAAGAACGCCCTTGCCTCAGGGGTCATACCACTTCCACTAATTCCACCACCCCTCACAACATTCTGTCGTGGTGCCGGATTAAATCTCTGCTTGGCCCTTATCCTTGCTCTTAATTGTGATTGTTTAACTGCCTCATCTGTATAGGCCTCTCTTCTTGCTACTTTAACCTTTACCTTTAATTGTTTCTCATATACTTTCTTCTCTGCACGACTTTTCTTGAACGCTTGATGTTTTCTTTTAATGTAATCTTTTAGTCCCATATTATTTTCCTCCCCTTGCTCTTTTAATATTATCAGCAATCATTCTTTTGATTGCATCATTGTGAGTTTCTCTTCTATAAACTTTTACATCATTCAATTCTTTCAGAACATCCTTATCCACTTGGATTGTGGTCTTACTCACCATACATAACAGACATATAACTAATATATAAACCTTTCGGAAAGGAAAAAAAAGAAAAAAAGGAGAGATAACTCTCCTATAATTACGCTTTACGCACTTCCAACATTACTTCCTGCTCTTTCAGTTCCACCCATTAGACCGGAACCTCTGATGCTTACAATAATAATTACTGTAAGTAAAACAAGAACAACCATTGCAGTGATAACAATAAAGATTGGGAACCAATCAACTGTGCCACCAATTGCATCTATCGTATCATTAATTGTTTCAAAACTCGCACCTGCATAGGTATAGTCATAAGTAAAATTTACTAATGTATTATTAAATAAAGGGTCTACTACTGTAACTATACAACCGGATGCTGACCAATTTCCTGCATCAATCACAACACCTGCTGTTGCATTTTGAACTGTAATATCATTAATAGCACCCAATAAGGCACCACTACAAGTTGTCAAAGTTATTGCAGATGTAAAATTGGTTTCATTCTGATTTACACTTGCACCAGTATACTGTTGTGCAATACTATCAGCATCACCAAGTTCTCCACCCATCAAAGCGTATATCATTATCAAGAGGCCAATGACAAATAGCATGGTCACAACGCTTAACAAAATAGTTAAACCTGCAACTCCCCTGTCATTCTTTTTAAATCTCATTTTAGTGAGATGATTTGGCCTCTTTAAGCACTACCGGACATCAGGCCTGAACCCCTTATTGAAACAATTATAATAACTGTTAATAAGACAAGAACAACCATTGCAGTGATAACAATAAAGATTGGGAACCAATCAGTAGTATCTGCTATTGCGACAGTAGTGTCATTGATAATCTGAATTGCAGTAGTATCAGTTGTTGCGTCTTGCAATTCACCACCCATAAGTGCATAAATCATAATAAGCAAACCAATCACAAACAACATTGTAACCACTGAAAGCAATATTGTCAAACCTGCAACACCTCTATCTTTGCCAAATTTCATATACTTCCACCTCCTTTCAGAACAAATAAACCTAACATCACCATAGGTTACACACACTAATTTGCTTTAAATAATGATGTAGACAGTGTATACACTTTTAATTTTTCTTCTGAACAAGTAAAATTATAGTGGTGATAACACTAAGTCCAATCACAACTGCAAAATCAATCCCACTAATCAGGCCAAGAACCCAAAAGATAAGACCAATAACAAAGGTTACATAACTTGCAACTGCACTCCCACCAATAATATCATCTCTTTTTACTGTCAAATATCCAAATAAAAAGATGACCCAAACTGCAATTACAATCATCCGGCCAAACCAAAAGTTAGTTACCTCACTAAGATAAGGGAGGAAACTATCTAACCCCTGAGTTGCATTTACTGTGGTTGGTGATGGATATGCCATTTTAATCTCCTGTTTTAATTACCCTCCAAATTCCTAAAAGGATTGCAATTGATAATAGGCCCAAGACAACATTAGTTACAATTGTTGGAACCCCTAATATATTTTCCAAGACCTGTGAAATGAGTGTAAATGGAGTAGTGATAAGTGAAACTGTGTCTGTCACAACTGAAAATATCCCTGTCGCATCATCAACATCATCAGGCACCCCAGTATCAAACCTTTCCCTATAACCCTCACTCGTTTCCCCAACATCTTCAATACTGTCCTCAAAAACAGATAAGTTCAAACTACCACCACCAATATCTGAGGCACTCTTATCATATTCCTCCCCAAAGTCAATTGCCAGTGTCAAGATTAAGGATGCAAACAAAACCCCCAAAACCAATCCTATCAGCAACCTCTTAAATCCATCACTTGCCATTTAATCTTTCCTCGCAATTTTCCATATTATAAGACCTCCTGCTAAAATTAAATACATTATCACTCCAATCCCAGTGCTTAAAGTTGTCACAATCAGACCCAAGAAACCTGAAAGCATCACACCTAAGATTACAAAGATAATTGTTCCTGAACCCTCAGTAATCCCAATCAGGCCAAGAGTTAAAATAATCATAAAGGCAATGAACAATGCCATCTTAGTTCCAAAGAAAGCAGTAGCATCAGGATTTAAATCAACCCACTGACTTTTAATAAACACATCATCCTGTTCAAGAGATGCAAAGAAAGTTACATTTCCTGCACTTTGAGGTATCTTTAAATCAATTGTTCCAGTAGTTGCTGTTTCAGATGTAGAGTTCACAACACTGAAATCACCGGTATTCACCATCTCATATAAAGTAAAGTTCATCTTTGATGGAGAACTTAAAGCATAAGTTAATGTTACTTCTCTATTTACATCATCAGTTATGATAGAGGCAGACCCACCAGTAATTAAATCAAAGTCAGTTCCAAATCCACTGAAACCACCTGATGCCTCTAACTGAATTGTGCATGGTGTAGTTTGGCATAATGCAGTATAAGTTGATGAAGTATATTGATGGTCACCATTAAGAGTAACCACAAAATAATAAATGACATCTTCTTCAACTAAGTGAACAATAGTATCTCCATTTTCATCTTGTTTTGCCCTCTCAACTTCCCTAAACAATCCCTCTCCAACATATTTTCTAAACACATGAACAACACTATCTGTAATAGGCAACCCATCTAAATCAAAGAAGTTAAATAAGAATGAAGTGCTGTCTGCACTTGCAAGGTCCATGAGATTAATGTGTCTATTTGTATAATCATCAAAAGTAAATGAACTGTTCAGTGTCCCATTATCTAAGTAAAAGAACTCACTAACATGGTCTGTGGCCTCATATCTTGCATTAACATCTATCACATATTGAGTTGAACCAGTGATGTTCTCATTTAAACAAACTTGTTGTGGTGTGTGATTAGTATAAATCTTTGAGAATGTTGTGATAGCATCAGAAGAACCAAGAGGAAATATCTCAACTTCAACTTCAACCTCACTGGGAATTAAGTCCACATCAATGAAAGTATTATTATCTTCATATTTCAATGTAAAGTTTAAAACCAATTCAGTTCCTGCTGTGCAATTATCTAAACTAATTGCCAAGACAGATTGATTTGCAAATGAACTATTGATTTCATCTGCACCGATTAACTTTACTTCCCAGTAAAATGTCTTATTGATTTCTGCATCAACAAATGGGATATTTATTTGTCTTGTTGCTAAGTATTCATTTCCACTATTATTATAAGTTGCAAGATAACTTGTGTCATTGTAAACTAAGTTGATGTATGATATTGAGAGTGGAGTTGTGAAGTTATAGATAAATGTTTCAGTTGCACCCTCTATTGTTTCTGCATTGTAAGTGTGTGAGTTTTCAAATACATTATATTCCCAACCCCAGTAAGTTTCATTTATATGCCCAAAAGTATCATTTGCCCAAAAGGTTAAATTTATATCCTTAAAAATTATATCAAAATAACTTTCATTATCAGAACAGGTTACTGTTTGATTTGTTCCATTGTAATTATACCAACAACTTTCTAAATTTGTATCAGTTACTGTCCAATTTAAAGTTTCATTTCTTCCAACATAACCAAAATTGGTTGGATTTTTAGGGAGATTAATTACTAAACTTGGATTAATTCTATCAATATTTATTGTTTGATTATTTGGTGCAAATTCACATACTAAATCTGCTGTGGAATTAATCCCACAATACATTACATTCCAAACATAATTTCCATCTACAATATCAGTTAATGTTAAATTTTCATTGGCAGTTAATGGGTCACCTGTGATTATTGAAATGTTTAATGTTGGAATTGAAGTTGTTGTATCCCACAAATAAAGAGTTGCATTTTTTATTGAACCTGCCGTAATCGTGGCAGATGAATTGAAGAATAAATTTTCAATGCCTGAACTTAAATTTGTATTTGGATAAGTTGCAAGTGATACAATTAAATTATCACTTGCTGGAAAAGTTATTCCAATACCACTATTGTATAATTGTGTAATTTCAGCAGGTTCTAAACTTCTATTCCAAATACCTATTTCATCAATCCAACCATAAGTCCATGAAACTAATATAACATCTACTCCTATTGTTAAATTTCCATTATTTGTAATTTCAGGCAATGCACCTGTTCCTGAATAAGAACCAACTGCATTTCTGTATATTCCCATCCCATTTTTATCTGTGGTTCCATTATAAGTTACACAAATATGTTGATATTCACCAACTGTAAGAATATTTGCTGTATACATTTGGGTTGCATCAAACTCAACATAAATTTTCCCACCATATTGTAAAATTTCATAACCATCACTATCCCCTAATAGCATTTTACTAAATATATGTTGTTCTGCTGCACCTAAAACTGTTGGATACCACCAAAAACAAACACTAAATTCATCCGAGTATGAATAATTAAACCATTCAGGATGGTTTGCTGATAACTCCATCCTATCATTACTCCCATCATAAACACCTGATGCACCTCTTAAAATTCCTGTATTATTCCAACCCAACCCTCCTATAAGTTCATAGTTTCTTATCCCAAATATATTTTCTGTTGCAGTAGTTCCTATTCCCTCATCAAGATTATACCATGCCTCTAATCCTGCCTCTAATCCTGCTGTCCATGTTGCCCATTCACTAATCCTTTCTCCAAACATATGGGGTATCCATTCTACTCTATCTCCTTTTTCAACATTTGTAAAAATCCCAATAGTTAATACATCATTTTTTTTGAAACTTGT
>Ga0210003_1000900_pt1 | contig 26592 bp, 19 predicted proteins | sample LantaG_FD_182804 | JGI IMG/M metagenome (GOLD analysis project Ga0210003, IMG submission 182804) | Deep subsurface microbial communities from Baltic Sea to uncover new lineages of life (NeLLi) - Landsort_02402 metaG (SPAdes) (version 2) | ecosystem: Environmental > Aquatic > Marine > Oceanic >... | reverse complement strand
CAGTGCTGAATCCCCAAACTTCACCTTTCAATACCTTGCCCTCCACCACCGAATCTATCCGCCAGAAATAATTCTTATCAAACTCAAGCCGACCCGGATCGAAACTTTCTTCGGCTGTCGAGACCTTGTATTCGGAGTCGCCGACTTTAGCGTTTTTCACAGCCGCCTCATCGGTACCGAAATAAACAATACTCGATTCCGCGTTCGATCCCTTCATCCATTTTAACTTGCTGTTAGGCAGGATGTTCTCGCTCTTGTCGGCAGGGTTAGGCAGCGCCGCATTATTAGCACTCCCGCCTTTCCAAACATAGAGCTTGCGGACATCTTCTGCCGACAAAGCTTTGTTGTACATACGAACGTCATCGACAACACCGTTAAAAGTCCTGTCCATATTCGGCGGGCGACAGCCTATTACCAACGGATTCTCATCGATGGAGGTGAAAAGCTTGACGTCGCCTATTGTTTTCTTGCCCACAACCTTGCCGTCAACATACACTAACTGGTCCGATCCGTCGTAGATCGCTGCTATATGATGCCATTTACCGCCTTCGAATATTCCCGGCGCCTTGACTTCGGACGAGTCTGTTTCTTCTCCGGTGGAAACTGCAAAGATTGTAAAGTAAAAGACATTGGCGCTGGGCCCACTGTTACCCGCTCCGCCGCCGCCGAGGATAGCAATAGTTTCCTTGTTGTCGTTGCCCATTTGCACCAGCCTCGCCAGCGCACCCTGCCCGTCGGCCCACTTCACCCACATCGCAATTGTAAATTGCGGAGCATCAATCAGCGGATTGTTGGTAATCTGCATCCCGCCGTTGGTTATCTGCAACGCGCCACCGCCGACAAAACCTTCTGTCTGCGAACATATTCCGACAATCTCTCCGTCGTTGCCCTTACCGCTCGAATCGATAACCTTGCCGTCTTTGATATTGTCGAACTTCCACCACCCGACAAGCCCATCCGACGCCATTGCCGCCGAGCATATAAAGAGCCCAACCAATAATACCGCACACAACATCTTAGTGCTTCTTCCTGCGCCCATTTTCTTCCTTTCGAAATTCTGTCTATCGTTAACTCATATGCGCCCCTGTCAGGCACCCTCTATCATTCACTAATTTGAATAATCTCGAACGCGTTAAGTATTCCTCGTGCGCCCTCACGTCCTTTACGTGCGCAGTCAGGATACAACGGCTCACTCCTGTCTGCCTGGTAAATCACCAGTACATCGGAACCGTCCGTTGCAAACTTAATCACCGACGGAACCAGTTCTTCGTCCAAATAAACATGTTGCGGAGCAACATTGTAAGCATTCTGAATTGATTCCACTCCCTTGCCGGTCCCCACCGGCAGCCTCGCTTTGTAATTCTGTTTGCCTGGTAAGGGAACGCCGTTGGCATCCAGGGAGACAAGTTGCTTAGGCAGCGAATTAGCCGTAACAGAAGGCATAGGAGGCATACCGCATACACAATCAAGACAGTTACGGCTCTTTTGCGTACAAGGCTCCCAGAAATTGTGATAACTGTTAATCTGATAAACGCCCGCAGGCAAACCCCTGATCACAAGCAATAAGTCACCTGCATAAGGCCCTACCCAGTCAACACCATAAGCCCAGCTATTACAGATAGGGTCGCCTTCAGCAACTCCGCTCGGACATCCGCCGCCTCCCAGATTATTACGGCACACACCCTTGACGCCGATACCCAGTTGACCTTCGTTTCCGGTCGTCATCCACAGAGTGACGCCCGTACCGTTTATGCCGCCCTCGTCAAGCACGGAACCGTCGGCCTTTAACGGGAAAATCTGATAGTCGTGCATATACATATCCGTCCATGCATTCGACGCCCATATCGTCCATCCCGGTTTTGCAAGGCCCGGATAAAACTTCTTGTTGTCGCACGTCTTTATCGCAAGATCGACCTGGATAACGAGCCCGCCCCCCTTTGTGCGGAACTGCCAAACATCACCCTTTGCAACACCGGCTGCGCAATTTTCATCGACCCGCCAGTAATAGTATTTACCTTCTTCGAGCTTACCCGGATCCAACATTTCTTTGCCGAGTCCGAGTGTTCCCTTATGTGCCTTTGACCCCTTTGTCGCATTCGTAACTTCGTCAGGATCGTCACCGAAATAAACATCGTGCGACTTCGCAAGCGAGCTTGCCTTCCACGTCAGCTTAATATTCGTATCCACGTTCTTGAGTGTCGGGTCCGGCGTCGGGTTTTCGGCTTGACCTGCGACAGTGCTGAATCCCCAAACTTCACCTTTCAATACCTTGCCCTCCACCACCGAATCTATCCGCCAGAAATAATTCTTATCAAACTCAAGCCGACCCGGATCGAAACTTTCTTCGGCTGTCGAGACCTTATATTCGGAGTCGCCGGCCTTGGCATCTTTCACAGCCGCTTCATCCGTACCGAAATAAACAATACTCGATTCCGCCTTTACACCCTTCATCCATTTTAACTTGCTGTTCGGAAAAATATTGCTGCTCTCGTCCGCTGGATTAGGCAGTGCCGAGTAATTTGTATTGCCGCCTTTCCACGCGTAAAGCTGCCATACCTCGTCGGCGATTAGCGCTCTTTCGTAAACACGGAAATCGTCAATAAGACCGTTAAGCGGCCGTTCCATACCAGCCGGCCTGTTACCGAAGACAAGAGGCTCACCGGTAGAATCGCATGGAATGATCTTGCCGAAGGTTTTTTTGTCGCTGACTTTACCGTTGACATAAATTGCAATGTCACTGCCGTCATAAGTACATGCGAAATGATACCACTGACCGAAAGGTGTCCCGTTTACCGACAGACCATGAGTGTTATCATCGACGCCAAGAATCGAAAAACCATATCCGTGTTCGCTGCCCTGAATGTTGTAGGTCTCGTTGTTGTCGTTACCTTTTTCGAGGAACCGTGCGCCCTGCACCTGCTTATTGTCGATCTTTACCCAGCCGCAAACCGTCAACGTCGAGGGACGAAGCGATATGCTGTCGGGTATCGTGACTCCGCCGCCGGTTATCTTCAAAGCGCCGCTGCCGACAAAACCTTCAACAGGCTCACAGATACCGAAAAGCTCTCCATCGTTGCCCTTGCCGCTCGAATCGATAACCTTGCCGTCTTTGATATTGTCGAACTTCCACCACCCGACAAGCCCATCCGACGCCCTTGCCGCCGAGCATATAAAGAGCCCAACCAATAATACCGCAAACAACCTCTTAGTGCTTCTTCCTGCGTCCATTTTCTTCCTTTTGAAAGTCTGTCTATTGTTAACTTATATGCGCCCCTGTCAGGCACCCTCTATCGTTCACTAACTTGAATAAGTTCGAAAGCATTCAGTATCCCACGCGCACCCTCGCGGCCCTTGCGGGCACAATCAGGATACAGCGGCCTGCTCCGATCTGCCTGGTAGATTATCAACACTTCAGAACCGTCCGTTGCAAACTTAATCACCGACGGAACCAGTTCTTCGTCCAAATAAACATGTTGCGGAGCAACATTGTAAGCGTTCTTGATAGCTATAATACCCTTTCCCGTTCCAGGTGGCAGATTCCATCTGTAATGGCTCAGGATATTGTCGCTTTTATCCTGGACAGACTCATCCGGTTTGCCTGGAAGTGCATTAGCGGTAATCGAAGGCATCGGCGGCATCCCGCAGAAACAATCCAGGCAGTTGCGTGTACTCTGCTTGCATGGCTCCCAGTGATTGTGATAACTGTACAGTTCATATACCCCCGCCGGCAAATCCTTCAATAGCAGTATTATGTCACCGGCATAAGGTCCGGCCCAATCCACCGCATAGGCCCAACTGTTTGCTATCGGGTCGCCCTGGGCCTTGCCTGATGGACAACCACCGCCGCCAAGATTGCTGCGGCAAACACCTTTGACCGCGATGCCGAGCTGTCCCTCGCTGCCGGTGCTCAAAAACGCTTTAACACCGGTGCCAGCGATACCCGCCGCGAAGGCCGCCGGATCCTTCTTCGACGGAAACCATACGCCGTCATGCATATACATATCAGCCCAGCGCTTGTTCGCCCAGGTAATCCATCCGGGCTTAGCCGTACCTTCCCATACTCCCTTGTTGTCGCACGTCGGAACCGATAAATCAACCTGTAGAACAAGGTTCTTTCCTTTTGTCCGGAATTTCCACACGTCGCCCTTCTTTGCCCCGGAACTACTTACCTCATCGACACGCCAGTAGTAACAGGTCCCCTCTTCGAGCTGCCTCAGGCTAAAGCTTTCCCTGCCTTTATCCAATCTGCCTTTATAGACCTTGGATGAAGTCGTGGCAGTCTTAATTGTATTCTTATCACGTCCGAAATAAACATCATGAGAAATCGCCGGCGGGCTTGCCGTCCAGCTAAGCGTCACATCTCTCGACACGTTCTTAAGCGTAACCCCGGGATTCGGATTAGTAGCCACTTGCGCCACCTTCGAACGCGCAGTATCAACCTTTGGTCCTCTTGAAATCTGCTTCTTAGGCCACTTCCGTTTCTGCGTGGCTTCCTCAGCTTCTCCTTTTGCTTCTTCCTGCTGCGCTTTTGCCAATATCGCAGCCATCTTCGCATCGAGTTCAGCATTGTAGGAAAGACTCGATTCGCCTATCGCAATTGCCGGCTGTCCCTGCCAGCTCCAGCTTATTTTGAAAGAACAGTCTTTTGAACCATTGTTAAAACTCACAACGATCGGGTATTTCTGACCCTTGACCATTTTTACACTGGCAGATTTAACTTTGCTCCTTGACTTCGCCAACACCTTGCCGTCTATTTCGAGTGCGAGTGGCTTGCTGGTTTCAATTGTGAAATCGATCTGACCATCGGCAGGTCCCTTTATAAAGCCCTGCCATTTCCCCGACCACTGATTGCCGTAATTATTCTGCTCGTCCCACGTGTTATCCAGGCCGGTCAATACTACGATGCTCTGGGGACTATCGAAATCCTCCTTGCCGTATTGTACACCAATTAGACCGGCCTTGCTGGATTCCACCGCTTGAGCACAAGGCAAAAATACACCGACAGCGATAACAATAAACGACAAATTCCAAATTACTTTTTTTTGCGTAATACATTCCCCGACGGAGATCATTAAGACTCCTCATTCAATTTTCCAAACTCTTAAAACCGATTAGCCTGCCCTACGGCTTAATAGTTATAGTCCGCAGGTTATCAACATCAAATACGGCCTCAGCCACTGCCTCATCGCCCTTCTTCAGGTCGGGCTCGTTCTCACGATAGTCATTCGCGCCGAATCCGTACCTGCTGAAGTCTTTCATTCGCCAGCTTCCCGTGCGGAAAACAATCCGCTCGACAGTCGGCGCCGAAAACTTCGACTTGTAAGGATCCTTCGTGTTATCAATCGCTTCTGCGAAAGCCCCACCCGAAACAACCTTCCTGCCGTTGATACTCAGATCGTATTTACCCGCGATTGTATCAACATCGATAACGACCTTGACCCACTTGCTGCCCGCGGACAACAACCCGTTTTTGCCGTCGATTACAACACGCACTGGCCGCTGCCCTTTATAGTTCTGAACCTCGACCTCAAGACCGTCACGTCCGATCTGTTTCGGCTTAAGATCAAAAGAGATTCTCGCCTTTATCGTTTCAGGAAATACCCGCACCACCTTGGCGTAATCGTAAGGGTCCTTATCAGCAAGACGAAGCACATTATTACCCTTCTCTTTGACGACAGCGACAGGGTTCCATACACCGCTGTAAACATTCCAGTTCGTTACAACACCATCGATAGTCATGTCCTCAAAATCATCATCAACATCTTTGTCGACAGTCCCTTTAACCGGGACCGGAACACGGCACACCCAGATATCTTCCTTGTTCGAAGAATACGTAAGCCATATGGCTCCGTCCGGTGGCGTACCGTTGCCCGGGCTAATACCGCGAACGTATTGCGCGCCGCCGCCGTCTTTATTGCCACCGCCAAAACGCATCAGCGGCGTCTCACCGTGAGCATTAAGCAGATACGTATCGAAATTCATTCCGTCGGAACTTGTTGTCACCGACAAAGGATGACGCCACGTCGTATTCTTAACAGGATTGTAAATCAATGCGTATTTGCCGTCGCTTGTTCGCTGGCCCCATATCTTCGCGCCGCCGTAATAAATGTCCTTGCCCGAGCCTTGCTTACTAATCTGGCCCGGCTCCCACTTCTTCGCCACAACCATCTTCTTCCACTTCCACATCCCGACAATGCGACCGTCGGGCAGTGTATACCATGCAAATGCCTTGCCGTAGCGAGCCTTGCTTGGCACAAACGAGAAGAAACCACCCGTCTCGTCACGGTCCTCTTCGTACCACTGCTGCACCATCAGCTTGTTTGCCAGAAGAGAATCAATCGCCTTGACAAAGCCTTTATCTGGAGCCTCCTTGTAATATGGAAAATGCGGAGAGTTGTCCTTATTATATCCCTGGTACTTGTTATACCGAACCCAGTAAATGGGACCGTATTGGCCAGGTCCTTTTATCTCTCTAACGGCACGTCCGATACCCTTGCCGTTATTCGGTGATGGACGCATCCCGTAAAAGCTGCTGGCTATCAATCGTCCGTCCGGTGCCACGTACCAGTCCATACGCTGGTGCGAAATACTATATTCGATACGGTTGTCTCTCTGCCTGTTGCGGAACTTCTCGGCAGGAAAAATGGTTTGCGGTTTATGCCAGTTCCTTCCATCTGCGGACCATGTTACAAGAGCGTAACACGGCGGCTGATGTTCGTTAGCAGGTCCGCTTTGATAGAGCACCCACAGTTTATCCTGCCAGTAGCATATCATCGGCTGATGGTTGTACGTAAAACCCGTATTCTCGAAACCTGCATCCGGGTAGCTGGGTACTTTTTCGGTTACCAGTTCAGGATGCGCCCGATTGCAGCGAATCACCTCGAAGCTGTGAGCGCCAACCACAGGCCTCAATTGACCGTCCAGGTAATCCGTATTCGCATACGCAGGCTCGCCGCCTACAAACGCCGGAAGTTCAGCCGCAAAACCCTCATCTGGTTTATCACCCTCGTTCATCCTGTTATCATAATCGAAGCGTCGAAAGTTCTTCGGCAGTCTGCTTGCGTCATAACTGTACGCCGACCCCGGAACGATCGTCCTTACCTGGCCGGCCCACTCCCAGTAAAGATGAATCTTCGCCCTACCGTAAAGCGAAATATAATCAACCGTGATAGGATATTTCTTGCCCTTTGCCATCACGTACTCTCCCTCACGGGATGCGCTTTCATCAAGACCGTCGATAACGTTATTGCCCTCGATGTTCAACTGGAATGCGTCCTTAACATCGACAAAAAACTTTACTTTGCCCGTTACCGGCCCTTCCAGAAACCCATGCCACTTCGCCGACCAGTCGTTACCGCGAGACTTCTCCCACTCAATATCAAGGCCCTTAATGATATCAACGTTCATGTCCGGTCCTGTAAAATTACGGTTGTTGAAATATGTCCCCACTAAACCCGGTGCATACTGACGACCGGCGGGGGCCTCATCATTCTTGCCCTGTTCCGACGGCCTGTTGTCAAAATCGAACACCAGAAACTTCTTGGGAAGTCCATCACTGCTGTGGCTCAATACCGAAGCCGGAACAATTTCTTTTACCTTGCCTGCCCACTGCCACGAAAGTCGCAAAAGTGCCTTCTTCTGTGAGCATACGAACTCAACCTTTACCGGAACCTTTTGCCCGCGTGTCATATTTACTTTGCCGCTGCAAATCCCGCCTTTGCTCAGGCTGTCGATAACCACGGCATTACCTACCGTAAAGCGAATGCCGTCCCGTACTTCGGCGGTAAATGTCACTTCGCCGGTAGTCGGACCCTCAATAAAACCGTACCAGCGAGCCGACCAATCCCTGCCACGGTCGCCTCCCCACTCGTAATCAACCGTTCCAAGGACATCTATCATCCCAGTTTCTTCCTTGTCGAAATCATCATTATTGTAATAAACTCCAATAAGGCCTTTGCCGCTCAGTATTTGTGCGCGAACTGCTTTTTCCTTTTGCGCGGTAAGACCGGCCCTAACTTTAGGCACGACATTACCGACCAAAAGCAATCCCACCCCGCAAATGATAGCCAAAATATGCACTTTTGTTCTGTTCATCATGTTCATAGTAAGTCTCCTTGTCTTGAATTAGTATTGCTTAATTTGACCTTGCTTGGGTCCCAAATCGTTCCTGTCAGATACTGGTTGCGATGCTTGGGCGTCGCCCAGTAATATACGGTAATCACTTTGTCGTCATGCCGCTGTAGCGAACGAGAGTATCCGAAATCCCAGTTCCGTGCTCCTGTTCGAAGAATTATAGCTTTACCCCACGTCTTGCCGTTATCACTGCTCATTATATCGTATTTTTTATGAGTCCACGTCAAACCTCCGTCGCTGCTTCGCGCAACAATGTCTTCGTTGCTCCTTTTGGTGTCCCGAGCATGACCATCCTCCCAGTCCGGTTTGTCCTTGAACCACCCGCACTCGAAAGCAACCGCCATATCGTCGCCCCAAATCCCAAAACCCCCATTCGCAGGCCGGCCCGTATAACGACCCGGCTCATCGTAAAGCAGCACGTGCTTAACAACGCATTCATCCTCCGGGCCTGCCAACGGAAACTCTATATGGATACCATCATCTTCAGCAGCAACAACCGCTGCCGCCGAAAATCCCAGCAACCAAACACCTGTCAATAATACTACACTAAGCCGCTTGACCATAACCGTAATCCACATATACTTTGGACACACCTTGTGCGGTTTCATAAAACACTCACACAGGCGACACCGTACAGACGATGCCGCCTGCGTCATCAAACATCAAACCCTATACCAATAAATCAAATGTCTCTGCCGAACAATATCCGGCAGTGTGCTCTTTAGCCTGTGTACGCCAGCTCATAGCCTTTGCGGTACTCACGCGTCAGGTACTGATTCGCCTTCCTGCTGCCCCTGCCGGTAAACTCACACTTCGTCGAGTCGAAATCCAGTTTCGCACCACCCAACTTCACACCAATGTTGCCCATGTGACACAGTGCCGCCGATGCGAAGCCCTCGTCGATCGGAGCTAACAGCTTCGAAGGATCATTCGCTTTTACACAATCGATGAAGTTCCTTCGAATGCCCGGACTGCCCGAACCCCTGACTTTCTCTTTCTTGTCGTCCTTGATGACATGACAGCCGTCACGACCGATTTCCATCTTGCCGTCAGTGCCGTAGAAGATAACACCGTTATCATGCCCTTCAAGCTTGTAGTCCGTCCAAAGACGCATCTCGAACATCACGTACCCTTCGTCATACACAAACGTCACTGTTTGAGTGTCAGGTGTCTCATGGTCGTCGTCATACCAAAGCTGGCCGCCCGCAATTATCGCAGACTTCGGAAACGGACTCGCCGCACCCAAACCCCACCGAGCAACATCAACCTGGTGGATACCATCGTTGCCCATGTCACCCGTGCCGTAGTCCCAGAACCAGTGCCACTTGTAATGCCAGCGGTTCTCAGTAAAACCATGCACCGGCGCCGGGCCAAGCCACATGTCATAATTCACACCCGCAGGTGGATCCGTTATAGGCTTATGACCAATCTTGTCGCGACGCTGGTGATTAATCGCCTTCGCCAGAAGAACCTTGCCTATAACACCTTCACGCATACGCTTGATGCCTTCGATTGCATCTGCGTCGCCGCGGTACTGCGTGCCGTGCTGAACGCACTTGCCGAAATGTTTCGCAGCTTTAACCAGCAACTGCCCTTCCCTGATGTTGTGACAGCACGGCTTCTCAACATAAACGTGCTTACCCGCAACCAACGCCGCCAGAGCAACCGGTGTATGCCAGTGGTCAGGCGTCGCAATGCTCACCGCATCAATGCTCTTATCGTCAAGAAGTCGACGATAATCCGCATAAGGTTTACTGTTGGTGTTTTTCGCCACTTTGTCCCGCCGCTTCGGATCAACATCACAAACCGCTACCAACTCACACTGATCCATTTTATGCCAACCCTTGGCATGACCACTGCCCTGACTGCCGACCCCGATCGTCGCAATGCGAACGCGCTCGCTCGGCGCAGCAAGTCCCCTGCGGGACCCGACAACGAATGCCGACGACAATATACCAGCCGCCGTAGTCTTCAGAAACTTCCTTCGTGATAAATCTGAACTACTCATAGCCTACTCCTTTTCAATAAATATATGTTGATTCACAAACAACCGTTTATCGTTCCTGTCGGGCCGAACAACCATCCTTGGATACCCAAGAGCCCATGTACCGCCAGTCGCGCTTCTTTTCAAAAAACCGGCCCCAAAGCCTGCAAAAGCACACCGACAACTCTATGAGTAGACGCCTTAATAAGCTATTTTTATGCAAACTGCCAGTCTTTTTTCGGCCTTTGACAAACCAACCCCGCCCCGTTAAATCCATGACTTTTCCACATAAACCTTTACATGCATAGGCATATCGCACACCAATAAAGCAACAAATGTTAATTTGGGTAGTTTCGTGAACCTTGGCAACTATACCTGAACAGGCTCGTCGAACTCCCTCAAAGGCCCCCGCCAACCACTCCTACACCCCACTTCTGCTGATTATCCTTCAATTGCCTCAAGATTCTTGTCTAATGTTTCCAGCATAACCCCCATATCATCGCTCACTCTTTCTCGCTCCTCAACCGCATCTGGTCTCTTCTCTGCCGGCTGGACCGGACTACTCTCTGCATTACCTCGACCACCGCCTGTTGCCGCTTCATCATCCTGCCGACCGTATGATGCTTGCAGAAATAGAACAGCTTCCACTCCTCACCACCTGCAACCACCTGCTTAAAAATCTTCGGCGGAACCTCATAAAAATCCGGCATCTCCCCAACTGCCGTACCAGATGGCGAAACTGTGTTTATCCTCCTCATCTCACGTCGGTATGTTTTCAGACTCCGTTGCTGTCGGCTTCTCAGCAAAAAAATCCCCGCACCCGCAAATCCCCAATATAACAATCGCGGTCGGAACCACTCTCCACAAGTAGCCCGAACAGTGGAACACCCGTCTGCTTAGGAAAATCTTTTGCATACGACTCTTAGGAATAACCTCACTAATCATACTTCGGTAACTTCTGCTCCATCGCTCCAAGAATTACCTCATAGCCGAAGATTTTCTTCACGTACCTTTGCACTACCGGAAATTTCTTTTCATCGGGTGCTTCAGGTCCCATCAACCCTGCCACCATTCGCCCAGCCAATGCACGGACGAAAAATTTACTACAAATCTGCCTCAAGTGCGACTATTACATGCACTTATTTCTTCTCGTCTTTCTTGCCATCATAGGTGCCCGATGCTGTCGAGGATGCACGTAATCGCAGCAATAAGCCCCCAAGTGCCTTCTCAGGCCTTATCAAAATCCCGTAGTCCTTACCGGGTCTGACACGAAAATAGAAATCGTACTTCTCCTCATCAAGCACCGGACGTCCCACAGGAAGATTCACACCCTCTATCTTCTCTCGCCTGCTAACAGAACGCATCGTCATAACTATATCTTCAAGTTTGATGTATCCCTTATCTTCCTCTTCTGTCGCTTTCGTGACTTCAATATCCAGCCCGGTCGCAAGTTCCACTTCCTTCAGTTCGAAAAGCCCGTCTTCACGTTTTTCGAAATACTGTATGGGCTGCATCGATTCAATCTTGTATTTGCGACTTCCATGCTCTTTCATATCAATATCAGGCGAATAGATCAGCCTGATAAGATTCTCCGGCAGCTTCAAATCCAAACGTCCCGCTATCGGCAGCTTCTTATTGTTCCAGAAACACCTGCCGTCCTTAAACTCCAGCTTGTTCTTGCCCACCTCGAACCGCCCACTACTAAACACCTCCACCTTGTCCTCCCACTTTGACGGAGTATCCCCCGTTGTCCAGATCGGCTCATCAACATGCCTCTTGCCCGGCAAATCGCCGCGAAGCTTGAATATCTGCATCTGCACCCGAATTTGATTCTTTTCGTCCGCACTGACAGAACAAACCGCCATCCCGAAAATTAATAAAGAAACCAACAGCTTCTTCATCGTTATATCTCCTGAGGAGGATCATCAATCGTTACAACTACCTCGCCATCCATCCAGCTGTCCGCAGGCTCAAACGTCGTAAAGTCAAGAGCATTGCCACGCTCCGAAGACGCACCCACAAGCTGAACCACATATACCTGCTTTGAGGGCCCTTGCGTCGCAACGCTAAACAACTGGTTGAAGTAACCACCGGACAGACCAGCCAATACCACCAGCACTGCTGCCCAACCAAGCGGTATACGAAACCGGAAAAGACTCACGACCCCGCCGGACCTCTGATCACGCCCGAATATACGCTCCTTCATGTCCTTTGAAGGACGCGCCAAACGAAGTCTCTTTAATTGTAATTCGAAATCTTCCATTCTTAAACCTCTATTAATCCCTTCAATTTTTCAACACCTCGACGATACCATGAAGCTATCGTTCCTATCGGACGCTCACGAATATCCGCTATTTCCTGAAATGTCAAATCAGCGTAAAGATGCTGTACTATCGTCTCACGTTCATCTTCAGACAACTTCAAAAGAGCCTCGGCAACACACCGACGCAACTGATTCCTGGCAGCCATCTCCACAGGCCCGGGAGAAGCGTCAAAAATATAATTGTCAACCGCAGCACCTGTACGCTTGCGACGACGAAGCTGGTCTATCGCTGCATTGCGAACACTGCGAAACATATAAGCCTTCAGATTGCGGGGTATCTCAGTCAGCCCAAACCCACGGCAAAAGGCCTCATGAATCGCGTCTTCGGCAAGCCCCGAACAACCCGTTACACCCAGCGCGCAGGTAAACAACTGGCCACCATACTGATCGTAAACCTTTTCCATTTCACGTCTCAGTTTCTGCATCTGTTCATAAGCCGATAACTTGCGCACCAACTTCCTTTCGGCCCGTTTCACACTATATGACGTGCTGAAAACCAGCTTTTATGCAGTTTTTCCACGAAACACCAACTTATTCTGCCGCCGAAACCAACGAAATCTTCACCGCCTCCCTCACCTTCATCTTCAACCACACAACAAGATCGCTCCCTTCTAACCTCCGACGGTGCCCAAAACGAAACTCCTTACCACATGCTATTTCACGCCCGTCAACAACCAGTTTAGCCTTCTTATCGCCCCAGTTCATGATTACAAACACCGGGTTAAACACCGGATGCTCATCACTCCCACAAAGTTCGAACTTCACCCCGCCGTCACTGCCTCCAACCTTCGACAAAACATAAGCCCGCTCATTACGACGGTAACCTTCGCTCTTATAAGAACTTGTAAAGACCTTCAGCTCCGCCGGATTAACCCACGAACCTGCAAAAAATAATAATTCTTCCATGGGCCTGTCCGTAAAACCCATTATGAACTGCCCCTCACGCGTTATACTGTCCTTGCTTGCCAGCCTTTCAGGAACACGAGGCGACGTAATCGCAGAACTCGACACACGGTCGGGAAAAAGTGCATAACGTCCGTCCGACGCAGCCTGAGAAACAGGCCAATGGTTCCACGTCGGAAAATGAGAGTATTCAGGCCTCACTTCAGGAGGCCAGCCATAAGGACCAATACGGCTGCGAGGCTCATAAACATAGCAGGGCTTGAACAGAGACTTCAGATTCAATATACACAGGTTACCTTTCGGCACAACTTTTTCGAAGCTCTGCCTGCCCTTGCTCTCGACCGGCCACGGGTCCCACCGAAAAGTGTGAATCTCACCCGACATATTACCAACTGTAACCGCATCCAGGCTGATATTGTCCTCCGCCTTTTGCCCCGGATTGTTCAACACCGTCGGCTCAGTCACACTGAAACCACTAGCGCCATGAACGTGAAAGTTCCGAACTGCTAAACCGTCCGGATAGATATAATAGTATTCATCCGCCCACACACCCCAGCCGCTATCCTTATCAACTCCAGCAATGTTATACAGAACGTCACAAAGCGCATAACGCCAGTGAACAACAACACGAGCATCATTGTTCTCGATGATTCGAACGTGAGCATAACGACAGTGCTTATCGGACATATGCTCGGCACAACCAGCCGCCGCCCCGGTTTCGGCGCTCTGGTCACCAACCCATATACCGTTCTCTGTTACCAGGTTCATATTGTAGCTCGTCCCGTGCCAGAAAACCATCTTGTAAGGCCCTTCGTCAAAATTTACCACAACATCCGGGTAATCATCAACACGCCACAATGCGTCCCATTCAGGATAGAACTTCAGCCTGCAGTAAAACGCTCCGAATCCCTTCTGCTCCGTCCGCACCTCCGGAAGCCTCCGCCACTGCAAATCCGGCTTACCACCAGGCCCATCTTTCTGATATGCCTGACCAATCTCCCCTGCCGAAAGTGCACGACCATAAATCTTTACATCATCGATAATCCCGTCGAAAGAATATGAAGTAGGAAAATTAACCTCCTTCCGAACCAGCGACCGCGCATCAAGCAGTGTCTTCTTGTGGTTTCGCCCAATCTCGATACACACGCCAGCCGCCGGCGTAAACGCACCCTTTACCGCCATTGAACCTGCCGGCTGACCGTCAATATAAAGCGAAATACCCGAATCTTTATCGAATGTTCCCGCCACGTGTGACCATTTCCGCATAAAAGGCACGCTTTTTTCACTCGTGCACTCATACCACTTCCCCTCGACCGCCAGTTGCAGCCCGACATGCCCATACTGGTCTATGCCGAAAAAATACCCCGCCCCATGCTCCTTCTCCTGGTTCACTATCGCACACCAGTTCCACGGATACTCCTGCGGCACAATCCACGCTTCGACCGTAAAAGAACCCGACAAAGCCGGCGACTTCCCCGCCTCACAGATAACGCGCGTTGTAAAACCATCGCATTTAAGCCCTGTCCCGCGTACCCCTGCTGCGTACCTGAAGTTCCCCTCAATAGAATCTTTCCTCCCGCTAACCGCCTCAACAGTACTTCTACCCTGCCCCTCATCAAACTTCCACCACGCAATCGGCCCCTCACCCGCAAAAACCTTACCCCCGCCCCAAATCATCAACCCCAACCACAGCAAAATCCACTTTCTCATCGCATACCCCACTCAAATATAAAACAACAACCTTCTCGCAAACTCTGCCATAATAACACTTATCCCCCCTGCCGAAAAGACCATTCGAAGCCCTATTTGCCGCTTGTCTTTCATGCGAATTCTGTGTAGAAAAAACCCTGGCGCAAAATGAACCATCCGGACCTATCCCCGGAATCATCTTTGTTGGCTCAACCATCCTTGAAGGACCACTTTACATCGAACCCAGCTAAGTACTTCAAACCTCTCGCTCTGTAGTAAAAAGGCCCTTCCTCCATGATACGATTCAACTGCCCCGCGTGTCCAAGCCTCTGCACCGCTGCCCACTCGCTTATCCGCGCCGTCCGCCGTTCACCATCCCACAGGCAAAGCCCGTCCGCTCCCGCTTCATAGTACTTCTTCGCAGCCCGCGCATAACTCGCCGCCGATTGCGCCCGCGGCATCAGGTCGGGCCAAAGGTGAACTCCCAACCCGCCTATCGAACGCCATTTCTTCAGCAGCGACGCGTCAAGGTAAGGGGTAGCCATAATGTAGTTCACCATGCCCTCACGCAGCCAAGTCTCCACATCGCAATGGTTCTCCTCGTAGTGTGCCGGCTGACCATTTTTTCGACCGGAGATGGTGACACCGAGTTGACGTCCGGGCTTTTCATCCACCAGTTTCCGAACCTCTCGAATATACTGCGTAAGGTAGCCGGCTGAGTGAGCCACCCAGCGAGGATCCTCCACCGAAAGCTTCCGCGGGTCCTCTCCATATTTCTTCTCAAAAGATCGCACCACTGGCTCCTCATAAAATACGTAAGGTTCGCTTCGATTAAGGTGCAACTGAATCCCGTCAATACCGCAATCTAGCACCTCACGCAAAAGACTCAGCCAGTATTTACGCACTTCAGGAAATGCCAGGCTCCAATTAGTCAGACGAACGCCCTCTCGGTTGCGCTTCGTCCATTCCGGGTGTTTCCAGTAATACCGAGCCCACGCGATTGGCGCCCGGTTCATCGGGTATTGCACCCCAATAAATCGCATGCCCGCAAATATCTTCATCCCGTTATCATGTGCCAGTTGCGTAAACTCCGCCAAAGGATCAACCCAGTTATCCTGCCAGTGATTGTCCTTTCTCCCAATATCGCCTATCTTTGTCTTGAAAACACAGGAATTGCCTCGCAGCGCCTCGAAAATGAAAATCCTGAAATCGGAATTAATGTAAGGCTCGAACTCATCTTTGAACCACTGCTTCGAGGTCGGGTGAAACGTGTACGTCCCCCGCGTGTGCCCTGTGTATTGGCCGGTGCATGAAATTAACGCAAGTTTTCGACTCTCATCCCGCGGCTGAGCCTCTTGCCATAGCCGTTTCTCCTCCTCGCTCAATGGTTCCAGCCTCACATAGGAAAGGTTTGATATTTCTGCATGTTCAGGCCGGTTGTACGGATACGGCATCTGGCTAAAGGTCAGCCGCTGACCCGTCAGTTCCGCCGTTTTCCAGTACGCTTCGGTAATTACTTTATGAATATCCGGATCATCATCGCCGAACTTAGTCGTCCCGTCTTCATCGACCGTTTTGTATTCCGGACCAACCCTGCGAAAACCGGCATCTTTGCTTAGTTTCACTTCGAGCTGCCCATAAGAAGAGCTTCCGCGATAGTGCGATTTTGTCTTGTAGATACCAAGGTAAATCCTGTAAAGGCCCCGCGCATCAAGATCCAGCGTTAACTGACCGCAACTCTCATCCGGCCTCGCCGATGCCATCACACCCTTCAAGCCTTCTGTCGTCTCATAGTCTATCAACTGCCACCGGTCTTTCTCGAAGCTCCGCGAAAGGTTCTTCGCAGGCAGGCATTGCGACATATCCGCCCTCATGAGCGTCCCTGCTCTTGTCGCACAGCAGGAACTCTTCCTGCTTGCCTTGCTTGCGGCACCAGATGATGCTGCTGTCGTCTCCTGCGCCCGACTGTCGACTGTTGCCGACACCGCTAAAATCGTTCCGGCAACGCTGCTTTTCAGAAACTCACGACGGTTAACTGCTCTTCGTTTCATTACGTGCTCCTTTGCGTTGTTCGGATTACTACCCGGTTGAACTATTCCATCCTGCCCTAAAAAAAATCCTACTCGAACTGAAATGCATAAAGCTTCGCGTCCTCCATCTCGAACCGCAGCCGAACAACCTCACCTTCAAGATTACTCACGTCGCTGCTGCCCCTCCACGTCACAACGTGTCTCACCGAATCACCCTTTATCGGCTCGCAATCAAACATCCCGTAGCCACGCACGTCGCCCCTCGGCGCCTCCGTCAGCCCAACGTTGTAACCATGCATTTCCAGCCCCGGCAGGTTAAGGATTGCAACCTTCATCGAACCCTTCACGTTCGCGTTAACGACAAGCTTCTTACCTTCGAAAACAAAAGGCCGCGTGATAACAGTACCCTTCTCAGAGCCTGCATCAACCGAAACAAAACCATCCAGCCGTTGCGAAAACCGTATAACCTTACTTCTGTGACCGTTCAGGTACTGCCATATCTCGTCACCGCGACGAATCAGCCCATCCTGTATCCACCTCTCCGTTCCGAACTCGCGAGATATATAAGGTGCATCATCATCGCCGTCATAAATATGCCAGTCAATCCCGTTCCTGCTCACCGCAAGCTCAGTCTGCCCATTGCGAGCAAGAAATGCAACATAGGTATCCTCCGCCCACTCGTACTTCCGTGCCCGGGTTCTGAATATCTGCCCCTTGTCCGGATCCAGCAAATCCGGCCCCATTACGGTAATACCTTCGCCTGTCACCGCAGGATATGCCCAACCCTCGTAATACGGATTCGCAACTTTATGGAAAGGCCACGCCTTTGTTACCTCCCGCGTCTCGAAAAGTGTCGCACCCCTGCCGTATGCCGGATAGTCACCCGTATTATAACTGCCGTCACGCTTAAGCAGATTTACATAAACACCACGCTGGTCGTCCCAGAATGTTTCACATCCCCCGCCGCTCACCAAAGGCAGCATACACGTCTCATTTCGTCGCCAGTGTATCCCGTCGGGCGATAGGTACAAATAAATACCGCGTTGAGCAATCCAGCCCGTAAACTTGAACCGCTCCTCCGAACCGGCATTTGGATTAGTATCCTTGAAAAATCGGCCCCAGCACGGAGTATGAGTAAGTATCACGTTATTATGCTTCGAACCGCCGTCCTCAATAAGACCCAAATCCGGTGCCTCGAAGTGAAGACCATCCTCCGAAATAAAAAGGCGAATCCTGCCGATACTGGAACCATAGCTGGACGTCTGAACCATGTATATCTTGCCGTCATGGTCGAATATCGGCGTGTCACCACCGTTGCGCATATCAGTATCAACCCCGTCAACTAAGGAATTCACCTTCAAACTAACATTACGCCTGCGGGCAATCATAACGTCATCGATAAAAACGTGCTTGCGCCCACCAAGCATCACCGGCTCATTCGGAAGATAACTCTTGCCATGACCAAATAACAAAGGCGGCCCGTTTGCAACCGCTGGCTTCGCCGCACCCTTACGATAGTTCCGAGAAAAACTGTCCGGACGCGTGAAATCCTTTGTATATCGAATAACATCCGAAAACCGAAGTTCATCAATACCGCCGTTGAAGTCACTTTCGCCGTGACGGTCGTGCCCTATCGAAAAGTTAAAACGATTACTCCGCCGCTTCTCAAAATCCGGAACATCCGTCCGGTCGGCCTTCTCGAAAATACCATAAGTAGTACTGCCCAGGGACTTAGGCCAAACACTTGCAGGCACTTCTGATTTCCCAATCGCCGAAACCGCAACCTGTCCCTGGCTCATCCCGTCGATGAAATACTCCACCTTCTTACTCACTGCAGAATAACTAAACGCCACATGATGCCACGCCCTGCCCCATAGCTCATTCAGCACCGTCGGACAAACCGCCTCGAAGCCGGCATACGAATCTTCAATCACAAAACCCGCCGCCTTTGTCTTTAACGTAATCTTAAAACCCGGCTCGTACTTGTCCCCAAGGTCCAGGATAACAACATCCTGAATAGGGTTCGACATCAGCATCACCCAGAACTCACACGTAAAATCATGCCCGTTTAGCGCCGCAAGCAGCTTCTCAGGAGCTACCGTTGGCCCCCAAACCCCGCTGCCCGGCCTGCCGCTGGCCTCACGCATGTGAGCGAACGCAACGATACCCTTCCACGATGAGTAACCAACCGCGTAATCAAGTCCCGGCGTAACCTTGAGCGCACGACCATACTTGCCGTCAACCAGCCGCCCGCCCTTCATCAGCCGCAAATCGTACTCGTATTGACTCGCATCCGTCAGCGTCGTATAGGGATAGTCTACCTCGTCGAACAGCCACAACCCAACCGTATGAGAATCGGCAAAACTCGGAAAATAGTTCTTTCCCGCCCCAATCGCCGTTTGCACCACCGCAACAGCCGCTATCAAAACCAAAGCAACTCTATAAACTCTTGCACTCGCACCCATATCCGTCCTCCTTCAATGTTAACTAAAGCCATGTAACTTTCTCGCGGGCAGTTCTATTAGGCACTTAGGCCGTCTGGTACACGCCATACACACCTGCCGGCAAACTCTAAGACGCACCAATATAGTGAAAATATGCACCTATGTCAAAAACTTGAACGCTTAATGAAAACTGTGACCAAAGACGCTCACACCGTTTTCGGATTGGTTTTATGTTTACCGACGCCGCCAAATCAATTAAGATTATACGAAGTACTTGCCGTGGTGCAGTTATCGAACAAGGCAACGAGACGTGCAATCGAGCCATCTTATTTCACAGGTTCACTTTAGATAAAAGTGTGTTTCAGAGAAAAAAAGAGGCTACTATGCTCGGAAATAATGGACTCATGGCCGTGATGCTGACGCTTTTTAGTATTTGGTGCGGCCAGCTAACGGGGGCAGATATATCTACCTATGATGTTGTCTGGGATTCGCAGAGCATTGATTCGTCCCAATCGATGCCCGTCGGCGGCGGCGATATTGGACTCAATGTCTGGGTACAGAACAATGAGCTGCTTTTTTACATAGCTCAAAGCGGCACCTTTGATGAGAACAACCACATGCTCAAACTCGGCCGTGTCCGTATCACTCTCCAGCCGAATCCTTTCGTCAAAGCTGCCCAATTCGAACAGCAACTGAAGCTTCACCAAGGCTATGTTGAAATCAGCGGCAACAGCCCGGACAATGCCGCCGCGACAATCAGGATTTGGGTCGAGGTCTTCCGCCCGATTGTTCATGTTGATATCAGCACCGACAAGCCCTCCTTGGTGACGGCCCAGTACGAATCATGGCGAACGTCAGACCGTGACATACCCGGCGACTGCCGCAAGAGCCGCTTTCCATGTATGAGTCTTGTCGGTTATCCCGGTAAGGTCACCATGCACGCCGATACCGTTGGTTATGATGGCGACATGGTACTCTGGTATCATCGCAACGTCGATGATGATCTTCTTTTTGAAAAAGAGATAAAGCAGCAGGCCCTTGCCGATGTTGCCGCTCGAATGTGGAATCCTTTGAAGGGCAGAACCTTCGGCGGCATTATGAAGGGCCGCGGCATGGTGGCTGCCGGAACATGCACGGGACGCTATGGGGCAACGGATTTTACCGGCTGGAAGCTCCGCAGCAGTAGCCCTTCGAAGAAGCAAAGCCTCCGGATTTATCTGCACACCGCTCAATCGGCGACACTCGAAGTCTGGAAAAGTGATTTGGAACGGCTCGTTCGGATGGGCCGCATGTCGCAGCGGACCCCCTGGCAGCAGCACCGGAAATGGTGGACACGCTTCTGGCAGCGAAGCCATTTGTATATTAACACCGACAAGCCCGACGGTAATGATGCAGCTTGGCAGGTAGGCCGCAATTACCAGTTATACCGCTATATGCAGGCCTGCAACGCCTATGGAAAGTGGCCCACAAAGTTTAACGGTGGTCTTTTTACCTTCGACCCCCTTTACGCCAAGAGCAAACGCGGTGTCAAAACCGAAACGCCTGATTTTCGAACATGGGGCGGCGGTAGTTTCACCGCGCAGAATCAGCGACTTGTTTATTGGCCAATGCTCAAAAATGGCGATTTTGACATGATGCCCAGCCAGTTTGATTTCTATCGCCGAGCATTGAACAACGCCGAGCTTCGCACAAAGTCTTACTGGGGACATCCCGGCTGCTCATTCACCGAACAGTTGGAGAATTTCGGTCTCCCATGCGGTTCAATATATGGATGGCTCAATGCAATTTGCCGCTGGGGCAGCAGAGACCCGAACACCCCGCGAGGTACACAATCCCTCGGCTGTGTTTACCAGTTTGGGCACCAGCTTGATTTTGCCTTTATGATATTGGAGTATTATCGCTACAGCAACAGGGACATATCGGTCTATCTTCCCTTTATCAAAAGCGCCGTCACCTTTTTTGATGAGCATTATCGTTATCTCCAGAAAAAACGAACCGGCAAACAACTCGATACGAATGGCAAACTGGTGATTTTCCCCTCACGCGGAGCCGAAAGTTACGTCGATGCGAACAATCCCGCCGACGTGATAGCCGGCCTCAATGCAGTGCTTTCGCGACTGTTGAAACTTCCCGAGAAATATGTTTCGCCCGCTGAAAAGAAAAAGTTCACTGAAATGCTGAATCGTGTCCCCCACCTGCCCGTCAAACAAAAAAATGGCAGACCTTATCTCGCCGGTGCCGAGCAGTGGCGAAAGTTTGCGGTTGGCGAGATTCCGGAACTCTACTCCGTCTTTCCGTACGGGCTTTTTGGCATAGGCAGACCGAATATTGATATTGCGCGTTATACATGGACGAATTGCCTGCTCCCCCGACAAAAGAAAATGAAGGAGCCGTGGTATCAGGGCGGAATCTTCGCCGCTCGCCTTGGCTTTACCGATTATGCAAAGGAAGTTGCCATCTTTAAGCTTGCTGATTCCGGTGAGAGATTTCCCGCATTTCGTCAAAGCGACGACTGGCCTCCCGACCATAACTGGATGGGCGTTGGTTCGATAGGCCTCCAGGAAATGCTCATGCAGGCCGTCGGTAACACGATATACCTTCTGCCGGCATGGCCGAAGGATTGGGATGTTGATTTCAAACTGCACGCACCGAAAAACACAATTGTCGAAGGACTCTGGAAGGCAGGCCGGTTTAAGAACCTTAAGGTAACGCCCGAAACTCGCCGTAAGGATCTTAAGATAATGAATTAGGAGATGCCTAATGGTCACAGCACGAACGTCGATAGCCTTTTTATTGGTGATAGCGGTCGCCGGTTCTGTGTCTGTGAGCTTTGCCATGCAGGCCAATCCGGAGTATTTCCCATCTTTTCCCGACGAACATACGGTAGGATTGTGGCTTTTCGATGAAATTGATTATCCTTATACAACAATAACCGACGCTGGTCGCTATGAGTACGACCTCCGATTGATGAAAGGCGGTCAACTTGTTAAAGGCAAATTTGGTAATTGCCTTAAATGCACTCCGGGCCTTGATTACGCAGTTGGCTACTCATCATGGAAAGGCCATGTTTCCTTCGCTCATCTCAGGGAGGTCAGCGGCAGGCCCGGCAGTGGCCTTTGGGGACCAACGGTAGCTCCCGAGAAGCTCCTTACCGCGCTAAACGGACACGATTTTACGTGTGAGTTCTGGCTGATGCTAATGTCGAATCCTATTCAGGATGTTGTTCTTGTTGACCTTGGCGACAAGTATGAGCCGGGTTTCAAGATTACACTGAAGAGAAAAGCCGCAGGTTTTGTGATTGAAGATTCGTATGCCGGCTTTCAGGCCGTTTGTCCAACGGTGCTGAACCAGATATGGGGCAGGGCATGGCATCATCTGGCCTTTACTTATTCTGCGCAGAGTAAGAAGCTGGAGTACTTCATCGACGGCAAGAGCCAGGCTCGGGTGGCGGTTTCGCCGATTGCGAAATCAAAAGTGCCGCCGAGCATTTGGCCGAAATCGCTCAATCATACTACTTACGGAATCTTCGAAAAGGCAAAAAATCCGAAGAAACCCACGAAGATCGATAAGACAGCAATACCCGACTTCCAGAAACGCAGAAAGAATCGGTTTAACTTTGCAGTAGGACAGCTCCGAAGCGGCAAGCTCAACTTCAACGGCAATATTGACGAGCTGCGTTTTTCCAATGTTGTCCGGTACGTAGCGGACTTTCGCCGGCCCGACAGCTTTTCTCGCAACTATCGAAAAAACGCACCCAAACCTTCTGTTCCAAACGGACCACCTTTGCTCTTTGGCCCGCAGAAAAAGTACAAGCCGAACGAACCCGTTATCCTCGGCTCACGCAGGCACGTTTTCATTGATGATATTATGATTGACCGCAGGAGCAATGTCACTTTGAACGTGAATCCGCTGACAAAGCCACTAAAGACCAATGTCCGCGTCAAGGGGGGTATGGATATCCCATTCTTCGACCATGACGGAAAAATATACATGATTCTCAAACGCGGTTACGCAACCGATGTAGGCAGACAAAGGCTTGTCATTTCCGAAGACGGCATCCATTTCACCACCCCCGATCTTGGTCTTATTGAGGACAGCGGTTCGAAGCATAACAATATTATAATTACTCACATGCCCTCGTGGGGCCGATTTTTCAAGGATACCAATCCAAACGCACCACCTGAGGAAAAATTCAAGTTTACCGCATGGGTTGCCCAGCGAGGCATTTATCTTTATCTGTCACCGGACGCGATACACTGGCGACGAAACGAGACCTGTATGCTACCACTGGTGAGCGGCGGAGGCTGCGAAACATTCTGGGACGACCAGCAGGGAATGTATTTCAACTACATAAAACGCGACGGAAGCTATAGCACCGGTGATTACCCCGCCTATGGCAGAAGTTACTGCCTCTTCAAAACACGTCAGGTAACCAAACCATGGCCATTCAACCGCGTAAGCAATCCATATTATGAAGGATGGGCCTTTCCTGCTGTCACCGGCGAAGGTATTACCGTTATGGGGCCGGACCTCATGGACCCCGACAAAGGCCAGGTCTTCCGAACCAGGGCAAGGAAATACGAATGGGCGCCCGATACCTATGTAGGGTTTCTGCAGCGAAATCCAAATCCTCCACAACTCGCTGTAAGCCGCGATGCTCTGAATTGGCACATTTTTGACCGGGCTGATGACGGCCCTTATGTACCCCGCACCTCTGACTCAGGAAAGATTGCTGTTGGATATATACAGGATGGAATGGTTCGCCGCGGAGACGAGATATGGCAATATGTAAACCTTATGGGCCAAAATGTTACCCGTTTTTCGCAGCGACTTGACGGCTTCGTGTCGCTTGATACCGGTGAAAAAACAGGCACAATCATAACAAGGCCTTTCATCTTTCAGGGTGGTAAACTAACACTTAATGTTGATGCATCGAAAGGCTCGCTGCACGCTGCACTGCTCGACCTAACGGGTAAGGAACTGAGCGGCTACAACATTGCCTTGACTGACCCGCCAAAAAAAGATGTTCGCTGCTACACTATCGAGCAGTGCGACGAAATAACCAATGATTCAGTCCGACAGATTGTGACTTGGCGGAGAAATTCTGATGTCAGCAGTCTTGCAGGCCAAATCGTGCGTCTTCGGTTCGAGATGAGAGATGCCAAACTGTTTGCATTTCAGTTCGAATAGCAAATCTCTTCGAAACATCTCAGCCAATTGACTTTTGCATAAACAATAGAACGCATCATAATGTGAGTTTAGCCTTTCGCAAAAAAAGTGCAATGGTAACTGGTGGCAACGTATATCATTGGGGGATTCACAAATTCCCTTTTCAAGTTCGCCCAAGCCATCCTTTCCCCATAAGAATTCGAAAATTTTAACCTGAAGCGCAACAAACAATCCCGCCGTTAGCCCGACGATTTATTCGTCGGGTTTATTCTCCCAACCCGCCCTACCTGCCCTCCACTGCTTTCAGGCCCTGGGTTTACCCGGCTAATGTGTAGCCGAAACGCTCAGCTTGGGCTTTTACAGCTATCTCCAGAGAAAAATCGGTTGCCCAGAGGCTCAAATTTGGGCAGGCGGGGGGGAATTTGTGCATCTGGGGCCCCGAACGATTTTTCTCGGGCGTTCCGAACTCCCAATCCACCTACCCATTATTCGGAAAAGCCAAGAAAAGTTTCTTCTGTTTTCTGAGAGATTCCTTGCCGGCAAACAAACCGGTATTCATCCTATGCGAAAAAGCATTAACGCTTATTTCCAGAAGGCCCCAGGGCTGTGTCGCTCGGATCGGCGGACGGGCGAGAATGGGCACAGAAAAAGCTCGTCGGAACCTGCCCGCCGCAGGCCGAGTGGGACAGCCCGACCGAATTATACCAACGCCTTCGGATTTAATGGGGTCAGGAACCTTTTATGGTTCGGCACTAAATCCCATCCGTTTTACCTTTTATCTATTACCGTCTCCCACATCCCCGGGGATTTAATGGGGTCAGGAACCTTTTTCGCCCCTTCATTCTATCTTCTCTCAACCTCAAAGGGATTTAATGGGGTCAGGAACCTTTTTCGTCATTCTCATCTCTCTCTCAATCTCAAAAACCTTCAAAACCCTTTCCCAAAAAACTCCGTCTTCCCTCTTCCGTCTTCAATCCATCCTTGTAATGCTTCAGTCGGAATTGGACATTTCTTGAATTTGAGTTAGTATGTAAATCAAAGAAAGGAAATGCTCATGGCAAACAAACATAAAAAGTTTTCCCCCGAAGAAAAAGTCAGGCTTCTCCGCCGGCATCGTAATGAAAAGAATCTTGACACTAATGAGTTATACATCTGCCACCCCATTTTACGAATTGCTACGACAATTCAGAGCTTTCTTATGCCTTAAAAAAACCTCCTTGCCGAAGGCAAGGCAGTCTCTTAACAGCGAAGTGGATTTGTCCAATTTACGCTGAACCAGTACACTTCGTGGTTACACAATGCTTTTTGATTTTTGTTCCGCCCTTTTCCCTTTTCCCTTTCACTGCTGCCCCCGCGGCTCCCGGACCCTAATCAATCAAAACCGAACGCACTTCTTTGAAAACCCCCATAACCACCAAAAATCCCTTACCCATTCTGCCACAAGCGCTTAGGCCATTTACCCCGGCAAAACCCCCCGAATTTTCGACAGTATGCGATAGATTCACACCTATTATAGAAGGGCGCCCTTTTTCTAACCGCCCCAAAAACGGAGTGTCGAGACTAAAATTGCAACAGTAACCACTAATTCAGGAGAAACCAATCATGGCCACACAAGCCCAAATCCTCGCAAACCGCCAAAACGCCCAGGAATCCACAGGCCCCAAAACCCCCGAGGGCAAAGCAACCGTCTCACAAAACGCCGTAAAACACGGCCTGACAGCCCAAAAAACCGTAATCCCCGGCGAAAACCTCGCTGATTTCGAGCTATACCACTACGAAATGCTCGAAGAACTGGACCCCATCGGCCCCATGGAATCCATGCTCGCAGATCGCATTGTCAGCCTCTCATGGCGGCTCAAACGCACCGTCCGCATCCAGAACGAGACCATCGACGCCCTCCTCGCACCAAAACCCCTC